>Ga0256829_1002934_pt1 | contig 12273 bp, 7 predicted proteins | sample 131447metaG_FD_185979 | JGI IMG/M metagenome (GOLD analysis project Ga0256829, IMG submission 185979) | Hydrothermal vent microbial communities from Lau Basin, Pacific Ocean - 131-447 | ecosystem: Environmental > Aquatic > Marine > Hydrothermal vents | place: Pacific Ocean: Lau Basin | collected... | reverse complement strand
GGCCTTTTCAACGGGACTGAAAGCCACCATCAATCCATTCCTGTTCAAGGCGTTTAAGCTCCCGCCCCATTTCAGGGCCTTCGGGAACTCCCCTCGCTTTTAAGTCATTACCCGAAACAGGAAAATCCGGAATATCCCATTCCTGAATTATCCCCAAAGCGGTAGGCGCATAGCCGTTCATGACACGGTCTTGCACCAACTCAACCATCAACGCTTGCGCCGTAATGCTCCGCCCATATCTGTAAACACACTCCTTTACGGCCTGGTCATTTGAAAGGTCAGATAAGGTCAGTGCACCTTGCACGGCCTGCATGTCTTTGAGGAAAACTTTGGGGAAAAGTATAAACCGCTCCATCATTTTAACGTTCGCCATATTCAAATTCGCGAAAACGAACAGCCTTGATGATAACGCGCCAAGACCATATCTGGATTGGAAAGTGCAAAAATGCTCAAAGAATTCAGGATCGTAATCAGGGAAACGAAAAGACGACAAAACATCATGAGTAAACATGACATCAAGGACGTCATACGGTTTATCCGATGCGATAATCTTAAAAAATTCCTGTGTAATGCGTTCTTTTGATAGTTTTTCTATCGAGCTTGCTGCCCTTTGGCATGCTTTCAGGCCGTTTTTATCAAATTCCCGCCCATAAATCGCCGAAAACCTGAAAAAACGTAAGATGCGCAAATGATCTTCTTCAATCCGCGCAGCAGGGTCACCGACAAACCGCACCAAGCGCGCATCAAGATCCTCAAGCCCCTGATGAAGCGGGTCATAAACATTCCCTGAGGGGTCTAATAAAAGGGTATTGATCGTAAAATCCCGACGTTCAGCATCCTCAACCCATGACTCAGTGAAGGAAACGACGGCATGTCGACCATCCGTTTCCTCATCCTTACGCAAAGTCGTGATTTCAAACACCATATCATCAATAACAGCCGTGACTGTACCGTGATCTATTCCTGTGGGAATGACTTTTGCGCCTTCCCTCTCCAGAATTTCTGCGACATGTTCGGGCGCAAGCGGAGTTGCAACATCATAATCCTCCACGTCTTTCCCAAGCAAAACATTACGCACACACCCCCCAACAAAAAGGGCTTGCGGCTCATCCGCATCGACATGCCCCTGCAATGCAGTGAACAGCTTTTCAACCTGAGGGCTGCGCATCCAATCCTGCGCGACAATATGACGTTTAATTTCAAGGGACATTTTTAAATTTTGGGCATGCAATTCGTTGATATTTGCGTATTATACAATCTAAGACTTTTAAAGGAAGGATTTTATACTATGGCCTCTGCAAAGACAGACCTGAAAAACCCTGAATTTTTCGATGATGCGCACGCAAAAGTTAGCGCCGCCAAAAAAGAAATTTCAAAAGTAATTATCGGACAAGAACAAATTGTTGATCAAACCTTGATCACTCTTATCTCAGGCGGTCATGTTCTCCTTATTGGTGTACCCGGCTTGGCTAAAACATTATTGGTTGAAACCGTTGCAACTGTTCTAGGCCTTGGGTCAAACCGCGTCCAATGTACGCCTGACTTAATGCCCGCAGATATCCTCGGCTCAGAGGTTTTAGAACAAGACGCCAAAGGCAAACGCGCCTTCCGATTTATTGAAGGGCCTATTTTCACGCAGTTTTTCATGGCCGATGAAATTAACCGTGCATCCCCGCGAACACAATCTGCGCTGTTACAGGCAATGCAGGAAAAAGAGGTCTCTGTCGCAGGCGTACCGCAGAAATTGCCCGAGCCTTTTCATGTTCTTGCGACACAAAACCCGATTGAGCAAGAGGGAACATACCCCCTCCCCGAGGCGCAGCTTGATAGATTCCTAATGCAAATCGACGTCACTTATCCTGATTACGATTCGGAGCGCGAGATTGTTTTAAGCACCACAACAAATATGAAAGCAAACGCGGACACCATTATGAACCCGCAAGACTTGATGGATATCCAGCATCTGGTCCGTGATATGCCCGTTGGTGACGGCATTGTTGATATGATCGTTGATTTGGTTCGTGCCTTACGCCCCGGTGAGCATGCCCATGATTTGGTAAATGAATATGTTGCTTGGGCACCGGGCCCGAGAGGGTCACAGGGTTTGGCACTTGCCGTTCGCGCCCGCGCACTTTTACAAGGCCGCCCTGCCCCGCTAGAAGAAGACGTAATTGAATTGGCTGCGCCTGTTCTGCGTCATCGTATGGCACTGAATTTCAAAGCACGAACACAAGGGATACGCTTGGAAGACTTAATCGCCGAGATCGTGCATAGCTTATAAGATCGCTTGGATTGATGGGTATCTTGTCACATATAGAAAAGCTTCGTGATCGGGCAGAACAATCGGTTCTGTCATTGCCTGCGCTGATGATAAAATCAGAAACGCTCGCTGATAATATCATCCATGGTGAACATGCGCGCAAAAAATCTGGAACAGGTGAGAAATTCTGGCAGTACCGAGAATATGACGCCTCTGACAGGCCGCAAGACATTGATTGGCGCCAATCAGCGAAGGGTGATCAGGTATTCATAAAACAAAAAGAATGGCAAATAACCCGCAAAGTTTTTCTATGGTGCGCAGGTGGCCCATCGATGAGCTTTGCATCAAATGAAGCGGCGTATTCGAAACAGGAATGCGCGCAGATTTTATCTCTTTCCTTGGCTTTACTGTTGAAAAAAGCAAAAGAGCAAATCGGTATCTATGGAGAAGAGCGCACAGGCCGCAGCGAAGAAACCATGGCAAAAATCACTGAGTTTCTGTTCCAACGCTCTGCGATTGACGAAACACTCCCCGATACAGAAAGTCTGAGCATGCCGCGACATGCATTTTTCATCGGTGCAGGTGATTTTCTAAGGCCGATAGAAGAAATTGAGCGCTCATTCATATCCTTAAGCAAACAAACACAAAGTGCGTTGATCATTCAGGTCCTTGATCCCACAGAGATTGACCTCTCCTATAACGGGCGCATCCGTTTCAAAGCCCCAAACGGTGATAAAGAAATCATCAACCATGTTGCGTCTGTAAGGCAAGCCTATCAAGAACGTATTATTGAGCATATAGAAACTGTCCAAAACTTAGCTGAGAGTTATCAATGGCATTACGTTTTTCATCGTACGGATAATGATATTGAAGTTACACTTCGTCAAATTTGGCAAATCTTAAGCATGGGAGAGCACGAGCAATGATCGCCTTTCTCTCGCAAATTGTTTTTATGCAGCCGATCATCCTGTCGGCACTTCTTGCTTTGCCTGTCATTTGGTACATTTTACGGATTACGCCGCCTGCACCCAAAACCATATTCTTCCCTGCAACACGTTTTTTACATGGGCTTGTTTCAGAAGAACAAACACCGAGTAAGTCCCCCTGGTGGATTTTATTATTAAGGCTGTTGCTTGCCGCTCTTATCATTATTGCAATGGCAAACCCTGTGATAAACCCTGCGGACTCCATCCCGGGCTATGGCCCTGTACGTATTATCATCGATAATAGTTGGGCAAGTGCACAAACATGGGATGAGCAACTAGACAGTGCAGAAGAAAGCATCACACAAGCCGCGAGAGAAGGTCGTGAAATTTATATTACACCCACGACAGCGGCATTAGGCGAAACAAAAATCAGGCAGTCAGGCCCGCTGAGCGAAGCTGATGCTCTTTCTATCATCAGAGGCCTAACACCAAATCCTTGGCCTGCGGACTATACAATTTTAAAAGAAACGCTAGAGAATAACCGTATCCGCAAATCCATACATAGCATCTGGTTATCGCACGGATTAGATGAAGGAAATATTCGCGAAGCACTTGCGATAGCTCAAAATCAAGGAAGCCTTAGCTACATCACCCCACCAACAGAACGCCTTCCACTTATTCTAAGGCCTAGTGCAAACGCCGCACAGAAGAATGATGATACCGATAAGCCTAAAATTAGTATTGATGTCGATACTGTTCGTAACGCCGCGATCAACACCCCTGTCACAGTAAGGGCGATGGCGGATAAAAACGATATTCTCGACGTTGGAAGCGACACCCTGAGCCATGAAGATCTACCCCTTACAATATCATTCGATATCCTTGAGGACTTGATCAGCAAAATCGCCCGATTTGAAATTAGCGGGCGACGTGGCGCAGGCGGGCTCTTCCTGTTAGATGATCAATATAAAAAGCGAAAAGTCGGGATTGCTGCCGCAGCAGATGCAGAGAGCTCCGCCCCACTCATTGAAGCCAGCTATTACATTAAACGCGCGCTGGAGCCTTTTTCACAAATTATCATCGCTGATCCTGTTAAATTAATAGAAGAAGATAAAGTCTCCGTTTTGATTTTACCTGACGTTGGCGCAATGCCGACTGACACTCTGAACACGATTGAAAATTGGGTCAAAGAAGGCGGATTACTCTTACGGTTTTCGGGCCCCAACCTTGCTGATTCAGGCAATGAACAATTTCTCTTGCCTGTGATGCTTCGCTCTGGCGGGCGGTCACTTTCAGGCTCCCTTTCATGGGATGCCCCCCAAAACATAGCGACATTTACAGAACAAAGCCCATATTATGGCCTGACCATTCCGGACGATATAAGCATCAAACAGCAAGTTTTGGCTGATCCGGAACAAGATTTAGATCAAAAAGTATGGGCACGCCTGAGTGATGGCACGCCGTTTATCACCGCCCGGCAACAGGATAAGGGCTTAATCGTTCTGATCCATACAACAGCAAACACAGATTGGTCTAACTTTTGCCTGTCAGGATTATACGTGTCTGTTCTAAAACGCACCGTCAGTTTGGCGGGTACAAGCGCCGTTACCGCCAGCCGCAACTTCACCACACTTGACCCGATCCTGATTATGGATGGGTATGGCGGATTAATGCCGCCACCGGCCGCTGTTCCGCCTTTATCCGCGGACAAAATTGACAATTTTATCCCTAACTCTCTAAATCCGCCCGGTATCTATGGTAACGGGCAAACACAATATGCCTTTAATTTAGGGGTAAACCTTTCCCCCTTACTTGCCCCGACGTCTCTACCGACAGGTATTTTAACAACACAATATGAACAAGAATATGAGATCAGTATCATGCCCTATCTTTTATATGCGGCCCTAGGCCTGTTCTTAATAGATTGGATCATCATGATTATTATCGCCGGCAGTGGTGCGCTCCTGCTCCGCAAAATATCCTATGCCTCATTAATCCTGCTTGCTTTTATCCCCCTCTCTACTGCTCAAGCAGATGAAACATCCGACATTACATATGCTGGCGCGTTTTATCTTGCCTATATTGAGACAGGCGATACGGAGCTGGATAACCTAACACGCCGCGGCCTTGAATCGCTATCCGCGACCTTGCACAAAAGAACATCCGTAGAGCCGGAAGGCATAGCCAAGCTTAACCCTGAGACAGATACGCTGTCTTTTTTCCCGCTTATTTACTGGGCGATCAGTGACCGACAGAAAGTCTATTCCGATAAGGTCATGCAAAATATACAAAGCTATCTTGATCATGGCGGTACGATAATCTTTGATACGCGCGATCAAAACCGATCAACCTCCAGCATGGTCAACACAGACAATGCCAAGGCGTTGCGACGTATTACGGCATCACTGAATATTCCACCAATCATTCCCGTACCGGATGATCATGTTTTAGGGCGCGCTTTTTACTTGCTTGATGAATATCCCGGCCGCTATAGCTCAGGCACCTTATGGGTCGAACGCTATAGCGCTAGCGGACGCGATAATGTCAGCTCAGTTCTTATCGGCAGTAATGATTGGGTGGGCTCATGGGCCGACTCTATGGGGGAGCGAAGCTTTAGCCGCTTTAACAATTCCCCGGATTCCCGCCAACGTGAAATGGCAATGCGATTTGGCGTTAACCTTGTTATGTACGCACTGACAGGAAATTACAAAGCCGATCAGGTACATATTCCGCACATATTAGAAAGGTTGGATCGATAATGGACACATCGCGTTTATCTACAACCTTGCATTTCACACCATCAATTGATGCGCAATGGCTGTGGGCTATAGGTGTTATCGGCATAGTGCTTCTGGTGCTGTCATTCCTGCGTTACAAACGCGGCATTGTTATGAGAGTGATTATGTTCGCTGCGTTTATTCTGGCATTATTGCAGCCCTCTCTTTTGCAAGAAGACCGCAACTACGTAAAGGATGTGGCGGTAATCGTCGTCGATCAAAGCACAAGCCAAAATTTCGAAAAACGAAAAAAAAGAACACAGGCCGCCCTGAGTTATCTTGAAAAAGAACTAAAACAGAGCAATTCATTTGAAACGCGGATCATAAACGCGCCCAAAAACGCAACATTAACCAACCGTACTGATCTGTTTGGTTCGCTTGATCAGGCTCTGACGGATGTCCCGCAAAAAAGACGGGCGGGTGTGATCTTCTTAAGTGACGGACAAATCCACGATGTTCCTAAAAACGAAGCCCAATTTGACGCATACGGCCCGGTTCATGCCCTGCTCAGTGGCAAAAGAAATGAAAAAGACAGGCAAATTATAGTCACCCATGCCTCTGCATACGGGCTTGTGGGAAAAGAAATTACCGTTAAATACCGCATCGATGACACACGTAATATCGGACAAAGCAGAGCACATGTAACATTAAAGCTCCATGATGGGTCGCAGCGCAGTTTTGATGTGCCTGTTAACAAAGAGCAATCATTCAACATCCCTATTCAACATCCCGGGCAGAATGTATTTTCACTGTCTGTCGCGGGGGTGAAAGATGAAATCACGCTTGCCAACAACAAGACAGCCATCCTTGTCAATGGTGTGCGGGATCGTCTGAAGGTACTTCTTGTATCCGGTATCCCACATTCGGGGGAACGCACATGGCGTGACTTGCTGACATCTGATCCGGGTGTCGACTTGGTACATTTTACAATCCTTAGAGAACCACAGAAATTTGACTACACCCCCAAACGGGAACTGTCACTGATTGCATTTCCGTTTCGTGAATTATTTGAAGTAAAACTCTATGATTTTGATCTGATTATTTTCGACCGTTATCGCGTAAACAACATCCTGCCTGACCGCTATTTTCACAATATCGTGCGATATGTTCGTGAAGGCGGCGCATTTTTAGAAGCAAGTGGCCCCGCATTTTCCAGCAGACGGTCCGTTTACGATACACCATTAGGGGAAATACTGCCCGCAAGCCCGACCGGGGATATAATAGAACATAAATACACCCCATCTGTAACAGAGATCGGACACCAGCACCCAGTGACCAAAAGTCTTATTTGGAAAAACAAAGCGCAAAGCAAAGATGAAAAAGAAAATTGGGGGTCATGGCTTAGATATATTGATATCAAACAAAACCGTGGTGATGAACTGATGAAAGGTGCGGATAATAAGCCGCTCTTGATTTTGGATCGCGTGGGTGAAGGCCGCGTCGCACAATTATCAAGTGACCACATATGGCTCTGGTCTCGTGGGTACGAAGGGGGCGGACCGCATGCAGAATTATTAAGACGCATTGTTCATTGGCTTATGAAAGAGCCTGAATTGGATGAACGTGCCCTAACCGTGCGTGTTAACCAAGACACAATTACCGTTAAAAAACAGGGATACGGTAAAAGCGAAGAAAATATCGCGATGACCCTGCCGAATGAGGAAACAGAATTAATCACCCTAAAGGCCGATAATGACGGAGTATTAACATATAAGTACAAAGCAGAAGAGCTGGGGATTTATGCATTTGAGGATGTAAACGGCACAAGAAAATTTGCCATTGTCGGAGACCTAAACCCACCCGAACTAAGCGGTGTGATCACCACAGATCAGCACCTGAAACCTCTGATCGATGCATCCGGGGGAACCACAATATGGTTGGATGATGTTCCTGCCCCCAAGGTCAGCGCGACATCAAATGCACGTCATTATGGTGGTTCTAACTGGCTGTCCCTTAAACAAAATAATGATTTCACCGTCACAGGTGTAAGGGATATTGCCCTGCTGCCGGAATGGATGACACTGCTGATACTTTTGTCGGTGCTTTTATTGATGTGGTGGAGAGAAGGACAAAACCGTTAACAGACAAGCTAGACGTTTTCCAAATCTGTTGTATTTTCTAAAATAGATTTAATTTGCGCGCCAAGAGCATTCTTACTCACGGGCTTACGCATCACCCCTTTAATTGCAGGGTGTCCTTCTATTATTCCCTGCATTTTCTCTTCGCTATACCCTGATATCAAAATAAACGGAATGTTGGGCAAATCTTCATGAATTTGATTGACCATCTCCAGGCCGGTCATACGCGGCATATTATGATCCGTCACAACCAGATCATATCCTGACGGGTTTTCACGGATCATATCAAGCCCCTCTAATCCGCATGTCGCAGAAACAACGTCATACCCCAATCGTTCAATCATCTTGGTCACCATTGACCTGACATTTTCCTGATCCTCGACCAGCAAAATGTGCCCGTTCCCTTTGGCATCATCCCCGCCTTGCGATACATGCGCAGTATTTTGAATATCCTGCATAACCTCTTCGTCTAAAGGGAAATACAGGTCAAAGACAGTCCCCTTTCCTAAGGTGCTATCAATGGTTAGAAAACCGCTATGCGATACAAGAACGCCGTGAACAGTTGCCAACCCCAGGCCTGTCCCCTCATCCACAGGTTTTGTTGTAAAGAACGGCTCAAAAATATGCTCCATAATGACGCGGCTCATACCCGTTCCGGTGTCACGGATACTCAACTTAATATATTTATCATTCCGAGACACATGGCCGACAGATAAACGGCAGCGCCCTGCTTCTAAATCTTCGATTTTAATCGTCGGGGTGTCATTTGGATCAGGCAAATGATCCTCAACAACACCCAGCACATTCAGCGCATTAACATCAGCGATATCCAAAAACACACCAAGCTCTCCGTGTGCCCCTTCAATTGCATCCATGCCGTTCACACACAGATTCATAACCAATTGCGATATTTGGGTCTGATTACCAAGAATAACAGCATGATCCGGCCCGATTTCACTATCCAGTATGATGGTTTTAGGCATTGTCGCTTTAATCATAGAAAGCGTTTCATTCACAGATTTCACGATGTCCACTGTGTCTTTAGTGCTGTCACTGCGTCTGGAGAACGCCAACATCTGATCTACAAGCTCTCTTGCTTGCAGACCTGCTTGTAAAATCTTCTCAGCGAATTCTTTTTGTTCACTTTGCTCTTCCAAATCATCAATCAAGAACTCTGCATATCCATTCATCGCAGCCAGAATGTTATTAAAGTCATGCGCGATTCCGCCGGCTAACCGCCCCACAGCTTCCATTTTTTGTGCTTGATAGAATTGGTCTTCTAATTGACGTTTCTCTTCTTCGGCATGTTTCTTATATGATGCATCTTGAACCGTTCCGATTAACCCCCCATCAGGAAGGCGGGTTAACGACATTTCTGTATAGATGCTTGCACCATCATCACGATAGAGCTGAAAATCACCAACCCAAAACCCGTCCTCAAACAACTCCGGCAGAATGTCTTCTTCGATAATGTCATAATCAGAACGAGAGAAAACATCAGGCCATGACTTTCCAATCAAGCGATCCCTGCGAATGTCCGTAATCCCGGCAATATCACAAAAGGACTTATTCAGAAAAACAATTTGATCATCGGCATCCATAATGAAAATACCGTCTCGGGCAACCTCTAACGCGGCCATTCTATTTTCAAGAAGAGCCAAGGTTTCCAATTTTTCTTTGTTTAAATCCTCAAGCCTTTGAACTTTATTCGTGTTTAACACGCTCAGGATAAAACCACATAACCCCAATGCGAACACAGACCAATACATCCAGCTTTCCTGGATTTGGAACTGGCTCCATAGGTCACTTTGACTTTTATAATGCCCAAGCTGGCGCATCTCTATCGTGATTTCGCGGCGTGCCTCGATCAGATCGGCAGCACAATACAAAGACACCATTGAAAAAAGTAGGATAACCGCACCGGGTAAAAATTGAAAAAGTCTGCTTTTGAAAAAGCCTTTCATAGCGAGAGTCTCATGACTAAATAAATGAACATATTAATACGCATTAATTAGACTGGGATATCGGTACTATTCCCATCTCTTTGGCTTTAAGTGCTGCCTGAGTTCTATTCTTTGCGTTCAGTTTACGACAAACACCGCGTACATGCAATTTAACCGTCACCACCTGAACATCCAAAGCACGTGCGATTTCCTTATTAGAGGCACCATCGACCAAATAAGATAAAACTTCGCTTTCACGTGGTGTAAAAGCCGAGATTTGCGCTTGATTACGTGCGTTATCGGCATAAAAAGACGGCATATATCCGTCACCATCCTTAGGTACATATATATCGCCTGCAACAACCTTTTCTATTGCCTGCAACAGCGCCCGCCCGGACAACGTCTTGGGAAAATACCCTGCAGCCCCTATTTCAAGCGCAGCATCGACATCTTTGCTCTCCGCAACCCCGGACATAAGGGCCATGCGTAACGCAGGATATCTCGCCTTTATTGATCTAAACCCCTCTAAGCCGTCCATTCCGGGCATACGTAAATCCAGAATAACAAGATCCATATCAGCATCTTTTTCAAGAAGTGACATCGCCTCATGAAAATCCTTTGCCAAAACGACATGCGAAGACGGGTCAGCACGCTCTATATACTGAACCAACGCATCCCGAAAAAGGGTATGATCATCAGCTATCAATAGCCTCATAACGCATCTCCACACAATTGCCTTAAAACGACAAATGAAACGAAATAATATTTTAACACAAACAAAGTTAGAAGAAACTTAAAATGGAATAAAACAACATCTATAGATTGATATTATTGAGCATGAATAGCAACATGAAGTTGCTGCTTTGGTTTCGTTTGTATGCTCTTCAACCTCAATCTATATACGTATACCCCCTCCATTACACGCTGGACATAATTTCTGGTTTCATAAATTGGTATCATCTCAATCCAATCAATCAGATCAATCTCATCTTTTCTGGGATCACCAAATTCACGTATCCAGCGATCAACACGCCCCGGGCCTGCATTATAGGCCGCAATAGCCAAAGGATAACTTCCGTTATAACGCTCTACCAGATTGGCTATATAATACGACCCTAACGTCATATTGTATTTTGGTTTTGAGGTGAGCCAACCACTTTTGTAAGGAAGGCTAACGCGTTTTGACATACTGCGGGCTGTTGCCGGCATTAATTGCATTAAACCACGCGCCCCTGCACCGCTTTGAGCATCAGGATCAAACATGCTTTCCTGACGTATTATCGCATGCACCAATGCCCATTCCGCATATTGAATATTCGCCAATTGATTCGTAATGGTCGGGTATGATTGCTTTGTTAGAAACAAACCATTTCTCGTCGCGCGCTTTGCAATTTTAACGGCCATATTATAATTGCCCTGGCCTGCCATCTTTTCCGCAGCAAAGCGATACGCTTTCGGGCTTTCATCTGATTTCAAGAACGCAATAACAAAATCATTCGCAACATCCTGCCTGCCTATAGTTCTGAAAATCTCATAAGATTGCATAAGCTCTGACTTATCATATGCCTGCCTTTGGCTATGCGAAATATATGGCAAGCGCCTTTTAGGGAGCTGATCTTCCAAGGATAACGCAGCGGCGCCTAATTGCCCGTAGAATGTGGTTTGATATTGCGCGGCCTTTTCATACCACCCTCTGGCCATAGAATGCTGCCCCATATCACTTGCAGCGCGCCCCGCCCAATAGGCTGCGCGTGATTTACTAATCGGCATCTCTACCTGCGAATACAGGGCCGTAAAACGTTCATACGCTTCTGTCGGTTTATGAATAAAACGAAGCGCCATCCACCCCGCCAGCCACTGCGCCTGCGCATAGGCAAAGCCATCTGATTGCACATGCATTGCCGACAGTTCATATGCTTTTTGATACTCCCCCGCCTGCAATAATCCGCGCACTATAATATGGCGCTCTTGCCACCATTCTGCCGGGTTTTGAATTTTATCTGCATCCGGCGTTTGATACAAAATTTCAACGGCACCATCTGTCAATCCGCGTTTTCTGCGCCAACGCAACCGCTCGAATAAAAGCCCGGGATCAGATTGCAAGCTTTCAGGCACGGCATCAATTAACTCAGAAAGACCGCTGGAGCTGTTTTTAGATAACGCAATACGTGCTTTTGCCAATTCTTTATATCCATGCCCCAAAAGACCGGCCATCCCAAGTGCATTATTATAATCCTTACGCAATAACAGTGCATCAAAACGACGCTTATGTGCGTTGAGTGTTAGATA
>Ga0256829_1002933_pt1 | contig 12281 bp, 10 predicted proteins | sample 131447metaG_FD_185979 | JGI IMG/M metagenome (GOLD analysis project Ga0256829, IMG submission 185979) | Hydrothermal vent microbial communities from Lau Basin, Pacific Ocean - 131-447 | ecosystem: Environmental > Aquatic > Marine > Hydrothermal vents | place: Pacific Ocean: Lau Basin | collected... | reverse complement strand
CATCGCGTTCTCACTTGGCTACAATTTTCCGCTCATTCCCTTGAATGCGGCTGCAAATTTTTCTTACAATTTCATCAATCAGGCGGCTCCATGGTCGAATATAGCTCTTACAACTTCATCTAAGTTCAACGTTTTTGCAATGAGAAATGTGTTGAACACCAGCTCCGTAATAGAACCATCTTTGAAGTTTGTGAACACGAAATTCTCTCTCAGCTCAGCATGGCCAGGTTTTAGTTACAACGCGGAGACGTTGTACAATTATGGTTCCAAAAGTTTTTCAGATATTTCCAACAAATTTACCGTATCGCTCAACGAGTTTCTATTCCTTTCAAATTTCAAATTTTCAACCCAATTTACGATAAAGAGTCAAAATTTTTCTGTGAGTAGTCTCAACTTTACGGCTTCTGGAAACTTAAAATCTCTTGGAATCAGTTTGTCTTCGAAGGGGTATTACTCGAATGGGCAGCTGCAATCGATGAGCTTGAATTTTTTAAAACTTTGGGATTGCATGGGTTTGAGTGGTGCGATGAGTTTTTCTGCGGCGGGAGGTTTTAAACTTTCAAATTTTGCTCTTACCCTTTATATAAGGGCGTTTCCGGAGAAATACATTTCGTTTAATCCAGTAACGGGTAACTTTGGATTTTCTCTGTTCTGACGGGACTAAGGTTGTCGTTTTTACAACACGCTATTTTGCAAGGGAATCATATTGAGAAACATGGGATGTGTGAAAAATGGAAGAACCAAAAATAATGCCTCAAAGCAAAGAGGCGGAGGAAGCCGTAATAGGAGCTATTTTTCTTGACCCCGAAGCCGCCGAGATGGTTTTTGAGATCCTTTCTCATGAGGATTTCTACTTCACTCCAACAAAACTGATCTTTCAGGTTATGGAGGAACTTTTTGAGAAATCTGAACCGATAGATGTTCTATCCGTGACAGAGGCTCTAAGAGATAAAAAAAAGTTGGATCTCGCAGGCGGTGAAATCGGGGTTATGCATCTTGCCGACGCTGTTCCGATAGTTTCCAATGTGGAATATTATGCGAAGATCGTGAAAGAGAAATCTGTACTCCGTCAACTCATAAAAACGGCGGGGAAAATCGCCACACTTTCATACGAGCATGGTGACGTTGACAGCATACTTGACAACGCAGAAAGCATGATATTTAAAATAGCAGAAGAGCGAACAACGCGTACCTATATGTCGATAAAAGATGTGATAGATTCTTCTTTTGTACGCATTGAAAAACTGAAAATGGAGCGTGAATCTCCGGAAGGGGGTATATACGTTTCAGGAATTCCCACAGGGTTTAGAGATTTTGACAGCATGACGGCAGGATTCCACAAGTCTGATCTTGTCATAATTGCGGCTAGACCATCGCTTGGAAAAACTTCACTTGCTCTTACTTTGGCAAGAAATATTTCTCTTAGATATGAATATAACGTCACCCTTTTCAGTTTAGAAATGTCGGCAGAGCAGTTGGCTCACAGAATGTTGTGTGCTGAGGGGTACGTTGACCTCAAGAATGTACGTTCTGGTTTTATAACTCCTGACGATTGGAGACGGTTGACCGATGCCGCCAATCGCTTGAGAAGTGCTCGAATGGTCATAGACGACGATCCTTCTTTGGATATAATGAAGTTGAGAACGAAGGCTCGCAAGATAAAGAAAGAATACGGTATGGACGTGATGTTCATAGACTATTTACAATTGATGCACAGTAGAGGCCGACATGAAAACAGGCAACAGGAAATTTCAGAGATATCTCGTTCGTTGAAATTACTTGCCAGAGAATTGGATGTGTGTGTGGTGGCACTTTCACAACTTTCAAGGGCCGTTGAACAGCGAGATGAAAAAAGGCCGCGGCTGAGTGATCTGAGAGAATCAGGTGCTATTGAGCAAGATGCGGATGTGGTAGTTTTTATACATCGTGGAGATTACTACAAGTCTAAAAAACAAAAGGAGGAAATTCCGGTTGATATTGATAGCCCAAAAGACGCCGAGATAATAATAGGAAAACAGAGAAATGGTCCTATTGGTAGTGTGGTGGTCAGTTTCTTTCCAAAATTTGCGAGTTTTTATGAAAAAGATATAGCTCATGAATGACGGAGGTGAACAAGTGGCACTCGTAACTTTTGAAGGTATTGATGGATGTGGAAAATCCACACAAATTGAAATGCTTAAAACTTATTTAAAGAAAAAAAACGTGGAATTTTCGGTTTTTAGGGAACCTGGTGGTACAAGCATTGGAGAACAGATAAGGCAGATTCTTTTAAACAGGGACAATACAGATATGAGTGCTAAAACGGAGTTTTTGTTGTACGCCGCATCTCGCGCTCAGTTGGTTGAAAAAGAGGTTAAGCCCCGGCTTGAGAGAGGGGAATTCGTTATTCTTGACAGGTATATAGATTCATCTGTAGCTTATCAAGGTTTTGGAAGAAAACTGGGTAAAAGAATGGTTGTTCTGATCAACGAATTTGCCACAGAGGTACTCTATCCAGATCTTACTTTTTATTTAGAGATAGACGAAGAAACCTTCAAAAAAAGAGTGCGTTCGAGTGGAGATAGAATGGAATCAGAAGGTTGGGAATTTATGGAACGGGTGATCAAGGGATATGAATTTTTGTCAAAGTCCAGGAGGTTTGTGAAAATAGATTCGAGGCTTAGTCAAGATCGAATTTTTAATTATATAATTAGAGAGATTGAAAGTCATTTCTCGTTTTGATTTCGATCTTTTGACGTAAAAGTGGTATAATTTTCCAACCCCAACGCGAGGAGGTGTCATGCTGGCGAGGGCCGGCAAATTTCATGGCAAAAATAGGGGGAATAACGGTTGTAGACGTAGGTTCGTACAACATTAAAGCTGCTTTTGGAGTAAGGATAAGCGACGGCTTTAAAATTTTAAGTTACTCTACCGTGAAATCCAACGGTTTTTCGTCTGGAAAAATAGTTGATGCTGTTGGATTGAAAGCGAGCATAGGAGAGGCTTTAGGAGAGCTTCAGTCCCAGATGACTAAAAAGATGCCATTTGGTGATCTCATGGTAACAAGCTCTTCAGATATTTTTGGTATGAAGAGAGTAAAAATAGAGAAAACACTTTCTAAGGACAAACCGGAACTCATAAAAGAATCACATGTACGCGATATGCGTTTTGAAGCTGGGAAAAAAGAAAATGTGATCGATGTGATTCCTGTGAGTTATACGCTTGATGATGGTCGGACTGTGGTTAATCCTGTTTCCATGATGAGTACCAAGATCGTTGCGGATGTAATACTTGTTGAAATCGATGAGGTCGTCCAAGATGAATTTTTAAATCTTTTTGAGGGTTACGATTTTACCTCCATGTCCATTGCGCATCCAGGTATATTTGCAGCTGAAGGTGTGTTGAACGAAAGTGAAAAGGATCGAGGCATTGTGTGTTTGGAAATGGGATACAACACGACCAAGATCATCTCGTATGCGAAGGGAGTGCCTGTGGATTTCCATCTTGTTCCACTTGGCGTTTACAATATTGTAAAAGATATTGCCACAGTTTTTAAGATTTCTTATTCAGAAGCTGAGAGATTACTTTTTTATCATTCGAATTTGAACTATGAGAATGTGAAAGAAGAAGAAGTGGTGGAAACCACAGATTTTGATGATAAAACGAAAAAAAGTGTTAAAAAGCGTTCTGTTTCTTTGGCAGCGTATGCAAGGACACGAGAGATTTTGAGTATAGCAAGGAGAAGTTTTGTTCAGACTTTGAATGATCCGGCTTTTAATCCCGTGGGTCTGGTGATAACCGGTGGCGGAGCTTCGATCTCGGGGATTGCCGATATAGGATCTTCGACATTTAACATAACAGCTCGAACCGGCACTTACGCATCTTCAAATAACGTCATTGTTAACGGCGCAGAGGATATAATGGCGGTTCCCGCATACAGTTTGCTTTTTGGAGCATTTGTATATTTGTTTAGATATGGAATTAATGCCCGGAAGACGTTTAAAATGAGCAACACAGCGAAAGTTTCTACTTCTTCGAATGATGAAACTGTTGATGAAAATAGTGAGAATGGTATTTGGAAAAAAGTATGGGAGTTTTTGAAAAAATTGGTGTGATCTCTTGAAAAGGGAGGTATATAAATGCCTTTTGAGATCGAAAAAGAAGGTAAACACGAAAGAAAAGTCAAACGCATACCGACGATAAAGGTTATGGGTGTAGGTGGAGCCGGGAATAATGCGATTGCGAGGATGATAGAGGTGGGGATAGGAGATGTTATTTTTGTCTCTGCCAATACAGACCTTCAGGTCCTCGAAGCGAGTCAAGCGGACGTTACCATTCAATTGGGCGCAGAGACGACTCGTGGCCTTGGCGCCGGTGGATATCCAGAGATAGGAGAGAGGGCGGCAGAAGAAAGTGTTGAGGAAATTGAAAAAGTGTTGGAGGATACCGATCTGCTTTTTCTCACGGCCGGTTTGGGTGGTGGAACCGGTACAGGAGCCACTCCAATTATTGCGCGGATCGCCAGAGAGTTTGGAATATTGACCGTTGCGATTGCAACTACACCTTTTTATTTTGAGGGGAACAGCAGATGGCGCATTGCCATGGAAGGGTTGAAAAAACTCAAGAGCAACGTGGATACGTTGATCCGCATATCCAACAACAAGTTGTTAGAGGAGCTTCCCGTTGATACTACCATACCTGAAGCCTTTCTTAAGGCGGATGAAACCTTGCATCAAGGAGTAAAAGGCATCTCTGAATTGATCACGAAGCGGGGGTATATAAACCTTGACTTTGCAGATGTCGAATCCATCATGAGAAATGCCGGCCCGGCAATGCTGGGAATAGGTATTGGAAAGGGTGAAAATCGTGCCGAAGATGCGGCAAGGATGGCTATGGAATCAAAGTTGCTTGAACAACCTGTTGATAATTCTTCCGCAATTATATTAAACGTTTCCGCTCCAAAAAACGTGACGATGAAGGAAATGCATACTGCAGCGTCTGTGATAAGACAAGGGTGCAGTGAAGAAGCCGATGTGAAATTTGGACTTATCATTGATGATTCTATACCTGAGGATGAAATAAGAGTAACGCTTATAGCAACTGGTTTTGAAGAACCAGATAAAGTGCTTTTCAACGATACTGATATACCAGCAATTTACAGATCAGGACTTGATGAACTTTTGAAATAAACCTCGTGTTCGTTTTAAAAGCATTTGAGAGAAATTAGTTCAAAGAATTGTTCAGTCAATTTTGGATGAATGGAGGATTCTGTCTTGCCGGCTTTTAGAAGAATAGGTGAGATTTTGGTATCCAAAGGTTACATTACGCCGGAAATATTGTCTCGGGCACTTGAAATATCCAAAGCCAGTGGAAAGCCGCTGGGACGGGTTTTGGTTGAAAACCACCTCGTCACGTGGAATGACATTGCCGATGCTTTGGCCACGCAGTTTGGCCTTCCAAAATTGGAAGAACTTCCATCTGATATTCCGTTTGATGTGATAAATTCTATTCCAAGAAATTTGATCAGTACGTACAGGTTAATACCGTATAAAAAGACGGGAAACACTTTGTTTGTGGCAACTGATAACGCGATAAATTACACTCAGATAATGCGTGAGATCCGTTTCATCACATCGATGAAAGTCAAAGTTGCAATAGTGCCTACGGACGTGTTTGATTCGTTTTATCAGTCCATATTTGGTTCTCAAATAGAAACGGGATTGCCTGAGACTTTTGAGGATCTTCCCCAAGAAGAGGAGATAAACGAAGAAGAGGAAGAGGAAACCGAAGAAGCTCCAGCTGTAAGACTTGCAAAGGCGATAATAGAAGGAGGAATTGTTCAAGGTGCGAGTGATATTCACATAGAACCGACTCGAAATGTTGTTAACGTCAGATACAGGGTTGATGGAATACTAAGAAAAGTCACGACGTATCCCAAAAAAACACACTCATCGATTGTGTCAAGAATAAAGATCATGTCGGGGATGGACATATCCGAAAAACGTCTTCCTCAAGACGGGAAGTTTTTTATGAAATTTCAAGGGGAACAGTATGATTTCAGAGTTTCGACCATGCCCACGGTGTATCAGGAAAAAATAGTGATGAGAATTCTCAAAGTGTCAGCTTCGCAACAACATATCTCTGATTTGGGGTTCAGTGAATACAACACGAATAGATTTCTTGAACTTATTCATTATCCCTACGGAATAATACTTCTTACGGGGCCAACAGGTAGTGGTAAATCCACGACCCTTGTTGCGGCGATAAACGAAATAAAAGATGTGACCAAAAACATCATCACCGTGGAAGATCCTGTGGAATACAACATAGATGGTGTTAATCAGTGTCAAGTTAACGCCGAAATAGGTTTAACGTACGCGAGATTTTTGAGATCAATACTCAGGCAAGATCCAAATATCATAATGATAGGAGAAATCAGGGACCGTGAAACAGCCCAACTTGCCCTTGAAGCTTCAATGACTGGTCATCTCGTCTTTAGTACGCTACACACAAACGATGCGCCAAGTGCCATTTCAAGGCTTATAAATCTCGGACTCGATCCTCACATGATAGGGGTTTCATTGATCGGTGTGATCGGACAAAGACTCGTTCGGAAACTTTGTGATGAGTGTAAAAAGGAGGTTCCCCTAAAAGAAGAGATCGTTGAGGTGGCAAAAAGGCTTTATCCAGATGTGAAACCCAAGATGTATGAAGCGGGACGTTGTTCGGAATGTTCCAATGGGTATCGTGGCCGCACAGCTGTAAATGAAGTTATGATCGTCACTCCAGAAATCAGGGAGTTCATATACCGTGGAGCTTCCGATACAGAGCTTCGCGAAGCAGCCAGACGTGGTGGAATGAGGACTATATTTGAAGATGGTGTGGACAAAATAATAAGGGGTATAACTTCTTACAACGAGATCACTCGTGTGGTGAGAAATGAGTGAATCAAAAAAAAAATATCAATACCATTCTCACTCACCAGAAGAATGGGAAGAGATAGACAAGGCAAAAAAGAGCGAAAAGCCATCAAAGGGCTTTAAACGTGGGAAATACATTTTATTTTTCAATATAATTTTGATCCTCATCATAGTTTTAGTTTATTTCGCAACTCAAAAACAACGCAACATAGTCAGTAAATCGTTGAAAACGGTGGGTAACTTCCAGTTGTACATATCGGCAAGAAAGAATGAATATCTTTCTGGTGAACCTCTTGATTTTAAAGTTTACATTACCAACTTGTCATCAACGCCAAAAGAGTTTTCCCTTTATTCTTTCAACGTTAGAATTGCCTCGAAGGCAAGCCCGGATCTGTACAGCTTTCATTTTGACAAAACCATTCATTCAAAAATAGGCGGCAAGAGCAGAGTTTTGCTTTATGACTTAAAACATGAAGTAGAACTTTCTTATTTAAAAAGTGGAACGTATTACGCCAACGTTCTTATGAACTTAGACGGAAAAGCCGTGCATTTGTCAAAAAGTTTCAGATATCTTTCCAACGTTCAAGCTATTTTAAGTTCCGATCAGGATTTTTTTGTTTCAGGTCAAAAGGGACTTTTCAGGCTGTATGTCAAAAACAACACTCCGAAGCCCATCGATCTTGCGATCAGAACCGTGAGTTTTTCTCTTGTGAGTGAGAAGCATCGCATCATTTCCTCTGAAAAATTCAAAGTTCGTGAACAGGTAAATGCCCTATCTGGTCAAAGTCAGCGAGTTTACACGTACAAAATGAAACCCATTCAGAGACCGGGAGAATATTATCTCGTGTCTAAACTTACAGGCAGCAAAGATCTTTCTGCAACAACGATGTTTCTGATCGTAAATCCAAACAAGCTTGACAATATCACCGATTTGAAGTTGGATTCTGACATTCCAATGATAGTGGAGCAAGATCAGCCTGTTAACTTCTCTCTTTGGATTTCAAACACATCTCTCAAGGAGAAGTTTGTCACACTTGATTCAATAACCCTCTTTATAAAACATGGAAGTGCCGAACTTTACAGATTTTCAGATGAAACGCCGCATAATTTGGTGATACCTTCAGGTGGAACGAGGGTATTGATTAACTCTCAAAATTGGAAGTTGATAACGTTTCCGTCAAGTGGAACGTACACATTTAGTGCTATAATTAAGATCAGAGGAAAGTACTTAGAATACAGGCGAATTATAAAGAGCCTGTAACTTTTTTGATCTTTTAAGGGAGGAAGTGTTAAAAGTGCAAAGAGTGGTTGTATGGGGACTTGGAGCAATGGGAAGTGGTATGGTGAAAGATATTCTCAACAAACCCAAAATGGAGCTCGTGGGGGCAATTGAGACACTCAGAAAAGAATTGGATGGAAAAACGCTTGAAGAACACTTGAAAATCAAAAGCAAAATCACCATATCCTCAGATCCAGAAAAGGTGATATCCGAGACAGATCCAGATGTTGTGTTGATAGCAACGACATCATTTGTTCCGAAAGTATTTCCTATGATCAAAGTTGCAGTGGAACATTCTGCGAATGTTATCACCCTTGCCGAAGAAATGTCCTACCCATGGCTTGACTATCCAGAACTTTCTCACAGGATGGATTCTCTTGCAAAAAAGCATGAAGTTTCCATTCTCGGTACGGGGGTAAATCCTGGATTTGTTCTGGACACGTTGATACTAACCCTCACGGGAGTGTGTTTAAACGTTGAAAAGATAAAAGCTCAAAGGATAAACGATCTTTCGCCGTTTGGCGCGGAGGTCATGCGCACGCAAGGTGTTGGAACGAGTGTCGAGGAGTTTAAACGAGGAATAAAGGACGGAAGTATAGTTGGTCACATAGGATTTCGACAGTCAATTGCCATGATAGCCGATGCCTTGGGATGGAAGATTGAACGTATAGAAGAAGAACGTGAGCCTATTGTATCAAACACACACAGAGAAACCCCCTACGTGAAAGTTGAACCCGGTCAAGTTGCTGGCTGTCGACATATAGGACGCGGGATTGTTGACGGCGATGTGAAGATCGAGTTGGTACATCCTCAACAGATTCACCCTGAATTGGAGAATGTGAAGACCGGAGACTTTGTTCAAATTGAAGGAGATCCCAACTTATCCATGGAGATAAAGCCAGAGATTCCAGGTGGAAAGGGAACTATGGCGATGGCTGTTAACATGATCCCAGCTGTAGTGACGGCGAGACCTGGACTTTTGACCATGAAAGATATGCCAATACCTCACGGTGTTTTGAATGCGAGGAGATAAACGTGGCTAAACGTGGAGATTGGGTGAAAGTTCATTCTATTGTGTTGAAAGCCGAAGAACGTTCCTCGCATCTTCCTGAAGATACGAAAAAAGTTCCACTGGAGATGTGGATAAATGGTTTTTTAGCGGAAGATGCCAAATTAGGTGAGAACGTGGAAATTACCACGCTGAGTGGCCGAATGGTGAAGGGAACCCTTGTTGAAGTAAATCCACGCTACACGCACGATTTTGGCGAACCTATTCCAGAGCTCCTAAGAATAGGGCCAAGTCTCAAACGTATTTTGGAGGAAGATTGAAATGTACGAAGATGTTATGAAAAGACGTGGGGAGATCGTAAAGCGTGCCGTTGGAGTGGATTATTCCAAGTTCGAAATTGAAGGAGTCGCTTTTGATTATGAAAAAATGATGAAAGAGGCGGCTTACTCCTTAGACGAAATACGTGAAATTCAGTTCGAGACGCAAGTTGGAAATACGCCATTGGTTGAACTCAAAAATCTCACAAAACTTGTGCGAAAATATTCACCATCGGGAAAGGGAGCGCGCATATTTTTGAAAGATGAGGCAGCCAACCCAGCTGGGAGTTTTAAAGACAGGCGAGCCTCGGTTTCGGTGTATCACGCGAAGAAGAAAGGATATAAGGGTGTGATCGCGGCCACTTCTGGAAATTACGGAGCAGCCGTTGCCTCACAAGCTGCCAAAAGAGGACTTAGGTGCATAGTCGTTCAGGAAACCTTTGACAGTCATCATGTGGGACAGCCTGAGATACTGGAAAAGGGTAGAGCTTGCGAAGCTTACGGTGCCGAAGTGGTACAGTTAACGGTTGGGCCAGAGCTCTTTTATTACACGTTGAAGTTACTTGATGAAACAGGGTACTTTGACGCTTCGTTGTACACACCGTTTGGAATAGCTGGCATTGAAACGCTTGGATATGAAGTCGCGATGCAGATGAAAGAACGAGAGGGAAAATTTCCCGATGTCGTGCTGGTAACGCATGCCGGTGGTGGAAATGTCACGGGCACTGCTCGTGGTTTAAAGCTCGCAGGGGCGAATGAAACGAAAGTGGTAGGGGTGAGTGTGGATTTGCGAGGTTTGCACATGGCAAGCGATAGAGACTTTAACAGGAAATCTTTCACCACGGGTCATACGGGATTTGGGATTCCTTTTGCCACATTTCCAGACAGGGTGGATGTTCCAAGGAATGCGGCAAGGGCACTTAGATATCTCGATAGGTACGTTTTGGTTACTCAAGGAGAAGTTTTCTTTACAACCGAGGCGCTTGCCCAGGTTGAAGGAATGATGAGGGGGCCTGCGGGTAACACATCTCTAACGGCAGCTCTCGCCATGGCAAGAGAAATGGATGAAGACCAGATCATTGTAGTTCAAGAGACGGAATACACGGGTGCCGGGAAACTGCCGAGTGCTCAGCTGACATTCGCAAAAAAGATGGGTGTAGTGGTGAAAAACGGTGATCCCATTGAAGAGGACAAGCCCGGCGAAGTGATAGCGATACCGGAAAGCATAGAACAGGTGGCGGTAATAGAGTATCCTATCGAGAAACTTAGAAAATCTTATTTCAAGGAAATAGTGAAAATATATGGGAAAAGAGAGTATTCGGATGTTGAAATGAAATTCATGTCTGAGGATACGCACACGACGTTTGAAGACGTGAAGGCAAATTTGAAAGAGGTGCTTGAATTATGGTGAGGTCAGATGATTTTGAGGAGAGAAGCGCGCATCTGAAAAATCTTTCGGATGAAGAGTTAGATGAGAAGTTTTGGGAACTCGTTGAACAAGTGGTCGATCCACTTATCGAACTTGCCAAAACTCATACGTCTCCTTCCATAGAACGTTCAGTGCTGCTGAGGATGGGTTTTGACAGTCTTACATCCAAAGCCCTTGTTGATAAGATCTTTGATCAGGGATTGTTAGGCAAGGGAGCGGGAAATGTTGTTTTCCGTTTTGCAAAGCTCAAAGGTATGAACGATTACGTTAAGGCTGGCAAATTGCTTGTCAAGGAAGATCATTGGGATGAAGTTAGATCTCTTTTCGATGGAAGTGGTAAAAAATGAAGAGTGTGAATCCAAGCAAAAAATTGAACGTAAGGGAAATATTGAGTGATTTGGAGCATTACGTTCCAAGGCGCAGAGGCTGGACTTGGAGGAAACAACGCCCTTATCTCAAGATGGATGAATACGTTTACGAAGAAGTGAGTGAACCCTTAAAAAATTCGGTACCACTTCCGGCTGCACATTATTTTGACAACATAGATCCCCAACCTGATGTTGTTATCACCAGCGAAATAGCATCGGGAAGGTTTGAAGATGATATTAGAAGAATGAGAATGGCCGCTTGGCATGGTGCGGATCACATAATGGTCATCAGAACTTTGGGACAATCACACATAGATGGGCTGATGGAAGGGACGCCAGAAGGAATTGGTGGGATCCCGATCACGAGAAAGCAACTTCGTGCCACCAGAAAAGCGCTTGATATGATCGAAGATGAGGTTGGCAGACCGATAAATTTTCATTCGTATGTCAGTGGAGTTGCCGGTCCTGAAATTGCCGTGCTTTTCGCAGAAGAAGGCGTTAACGGTGCACACCAGGATCCACAATACAACGTGCTCTATCGAGGAATAAATCCCGTGAGGTCTTTTGTGGATGCTGCCGTGGCAAAGCACATAATGGCATGGGCAGAGATGCTTCAAATAGACGGTGCACACAATGCAAATGCGTCGGCAAGAATATCTTGGAAAGTTATGCCAGAGTTACTCGTGCAGCACGCTATAAATTCTCTTTACTCTGTAAAATCCGGGATGAAAAAAGAGAACATCGCACTTTCCACGGTACCACCAACGGCGGCCCCAACTCCCACCATGAGAATTAATTTACCTTATGCCATAGCGGTTCGTGAGCTTTTTAAAGGATACAGATTCAGAGCTCAAATGAACACCAGATACATAGAATCAGATCTCATAGATGCCACTCGAATGCACATGATAGACACGTTCATATCGAGATTAACATCCGCCGATCTTCAGTCAACCATAACGCCCGATGAAGGTCGAAAT
>Ga0256829_1002932_pt1 | contig 12281 bp, 12 predicted proteins | sample 131447metaG_FD_185979 | JGI IMG/M metagenome (GOLD analysis project Ga0256829, IMG submission 185979) | Hydrothermal vent microbial communities from Lau Basin, Pacific Ocean - 131-447 | ecosystem: Environmental > Aquatic > Marine > Hydrothermal vents | place: Pacific Ocean: Lau Basin | collected... | reverse complement strand
AGTGTCTTCGACTCGCCCTCCGCTGTAACAATACTGCGGCTACTTACCTTACCACCATGATAAACATTGGCAGCTTTGGTGATGTTTGCATTTTGATAAGTCATACAAGTTCCTCTTAATACTTTGTAAGCGATGCATCCACATCATCAATCCAGCGAATAATGCCACCCGCAAGATTTTTTACATTTGTGTAACCTTTGGATTGTAAAAACTCGACGGCTTGAGCTGAACGTCCACCCAGTTTACAATGCACCACCACATCACAATCTTTCGGTACTTCCAAATGACGCTCTGAAACTTCTCCCAACGGAATTTTTTTGGTTCCGTCAATCATACAAATGGCAATTTCATGGGACTCGCGCACATCCAATACATATAAATCAGGATTTGCATCCATCATTGCTTTTAACTCACTCGGGGTAATATCATATTCAGCCAAAACTTCCTCCTTTTCTATTTCTTCCGTGGGTGGCAACCCACAAAACTCTTCATACAACTCAACATCGCCAATCGTAGGATTTTCACCACAAGCTGGACATGCTGGATCTTTATGCAATTTCATTTCACGAAACTTCATATCCAATGCATCATAAAGCAATAAGCGTCCACTCAAGCTCTTGCCCGCATCCAAGATGATTTTTACCGCTTCTGTCGCCTGCAATATACCAATCACACCTGGCAATACACCCAATACGCCACCTTCTGCACACGATGGCACTAGCCCTGGTGGTGGTGGCTCAGGATACAAACAGCGGTAACATGGTCCTTGTTTGTGATTAAATACGGTTGCTTGACCATCAAACTGAAAAATCGAAGCATAAATCAGCGGTTTATCCTCCAACACACAAGCATCATTCACCAAATAACGCGTTGGGAAATTATCTGTGCCATCCACGACAATATCATATTGTTTTACAATATCGCGCACATTATCGCGGGTAATGCCATCGCCATGTAGTTCAACATTCAAATAAGGATTGATACCCAACAAGGTATCACGCGCCGACTCAATTTTTGGGCGACCAATATCTGCGGTGGAATGCACCACTTGGCGTTGCAGATTGGAATCATCCACCACATCAAAATCTACCAAGCCAATCGTACCGACACCTGCGGCTGACAAATACAATGAAATCGGACTTCCCAAGCCACCTGTCCCTACACACAAAACCTTGGCTTGCTTAAGCTTCTCTTGCCCATCCAAACCAACCTGCGGCAAAATAATATGACGATTAAAGCGTGCTAATTCTTCTGCACTTAAAATATCAGACATGACAACCTCCAGAAGATGCGCAATGATTTGTCACATGCGTACAATATACAAGTCTCTAAAAAAACCATGAATAAACACTTACTCATTCTCGGCTGTGGTTATGTTGGCACAAAACTCGCCAAAGCCTGTTTCAAGCTAGGTTTCCATGTTTCTGGCACAACACGCAGCCATGAACATGCCCAAACCCTAAAAGAAACTGGCGTAAATCCAATCATCATAACATCACCAGCCGATATTTCCGATACCATATTAAAGCAGTGTAGCCACATCGTCGATTCCATACCGTTAACCCGTACCGACAACATCATGTTTGCATCACAAACGCAGTGGTTATCGATATTAACGCCCAAATTGCAACATCTTGAGTGGGCAGGCTATTTATCGACCACTGGGGTATATGGCGATGCGGATGGTGCATGGGTGGATGAATCTTATCACTGCCAGCCTTCTAGCCCACGCGGTATCGAGCGTTTAAAGGCTGAACAAGCATGGCTGAATGCTGGACTGCCCGCCGAAGTATTTCGTCTGGCAGGCATTTATGGGGCAGAGCGCAATATTATAACTCGCTTAATGGCAGGTGATTACAAAGCGGTGCAATGGAACCCTCCACATTATTCTAGCCGTATTCATGTGGATGATATTGTGGCAACTATCATCGCTGCCATGCAATCACCACGCACGGGAAGAATCATCAATATTGCCGATGATTTACCTTTGCCGCATGCTGATTATGTACAGCAAGTCGCGGCTATGATTGATGCGCCAGAGCCTATCATTCTCACGCCCGAAGAGGGCAAAACTCAACTTTCTGTGACAGCTTTATCATTTTTCAGCGACAACAAACGCATCAGCAATCAACGCCTGCATAATGAACTGTTGCCCAAATTACACTACCCCAGCTTTAAAGAAGGCATGATTGCAATTTTAAGCAGCAAGGAAGGCTAAATGTCCAATCCATCGAGTATCCAACACAATATCCAAGCATTAGAAAAGCAGCTTAGCCGCGCCTTAAGTGGCAAACAAACAGCTATTCGCCAATTGATTATTTGCCTGCTTGGCGGCGGACACCTTTTAATTGAAGATATACCTGGTGTGGGAAAAACCACACTGGCACAAGCACTTGCTGCCAGCCTGCATTCGGATTTCGGGCGTGTACAATTTACCGCAGATTTGTTGCCCGCAGATATTGTTGGTGTTGAGATTTTCGACCCGCTTGAAAAGCAATTTACCTTTCATGCAGGCCCGATTTTTCATCACATTGTACTGGCAGATGAAATCAACCGCGCCACCCCCAAAGCACAATCAGCATTGCTCGAAGCGATGGCGGAAGGACAAGTAACCATTGAGCGTAAAACCCATGCTTTGCCTGAGCCATTTTTTGTGATTGCCACACAAAATCCACTCGAACATCTGGGTACATTCCCTTTACCTGAATCGCAATTGGATCGCTTTTTTATGCGCATTTCTTTGGGTTACCCCGATGCACAAGCCGAACGAAAAATGCTACTCGGAGAAGCTGGAAGATCACAGTTAGCAAGCTTTCAAGCCATCACATCATGGCAAGATATTGCACAGGCACGGCAAGCGGTTCATGCCATACCTAGCAGCGATGCACTGATGGATTATGTGTTGAAATTATTGGCTGAAAGCCGTAGCGGCAAATGGCTAATACAAGGTGTTTCACCGCGTGCTGGACATGATTTACTCATCGCTGCCAAAGCCCATGCTTGGCTGAATGGGCAGGATTATGTCAGTGCTGCAGATGTGCAGACTGTTTGGCTACCATGCTTGAGCCACCGTGTTGTAGCGGCTGGCAATATTGAAGCTGCCATGCAAAGTCTTTTAGAACAGGTGGCTGTACCTGCCTAATGGCTTATGATCCTTCTGATTTAAGGCTACCACCTTGGCTTTTACGCCTGCTCGATGGACTGGTTGCCATGCGCATTCCCATTGGTCGCGTTTGGCATATTGGTATGACCCGAGCTGGGGCATTGATGTTTTTCTCGCTATTTGGACTTTGGGCAGCAGCACTCTATTCTGGCAATAATCTCTTATATTTATGCGGTGCGATGCTTTCTGCGATTGCCATTGCCGCACTATGGCAGGGCATACAAGCATTACGCCATTGCCCTAAATTCGGTGAATGTTTGCCTGATTATATACAGCATGGCGAAACATTTATTTTGCGCCAGAATATCGAATATACACAAAAAACATCGGCATTGGTGCATATTACATGGGCAGATACAGCAATACAGTTACATGCTCGTTTAAGTGCCGAGACATCATTACTCACGGGGCAACTCACCCCCAATAAACGCCAATATCGCAAGCTAAAAAAACAGTATTTAAAAACATCTGCACCCTTGGGATTATGGGAGCTGACATACCAACGCCAAGATCCTGTATTATGGATTGTATTGCCCAAACCTGTCGCATGGTCTGCATCGCAACATAAACCACAAACCATAGGGCAAGATCAACCCAACCCACGGCTGGAAGGTGATGAATACCATGATTTACGTGCTTATGCTGTGGGAGACTCACCTTCACGCATCCATTGGCGCAAATCCACACTTGAACCAGCCTCATGGCGCATCAAACATTTTTCACGATATGAGCAGCAGGCTGAAGAAGCACATTTGTGTGTCGATTTGCGATTACCCAAGCAGCTTGCCAATAAGCATGAAAGCCTTGCTGAATTTGAAGCTTTACTTGGGAAAACTTGGCATTGGCTTCAAGTTCAAGCTTTAAACAAACAAAATGTACCTACAGCCATTCATCTAACTATTGGTCAACAAGACTTTGATTGTTCCAAACCGCAAGAGTTGCAAGACGCGATTCATGCCATTGCTGCCGCCAAACCTGAACAAACACCTCCCAAACAGTTTTTATCCAAAGAAAGTGCCTACACCTTACTTTCTTTGCTTGAGCCAACATGAATCAGGCTATGTCATCATCCGCAGCCAATGCCGAACGTCTGACCCTTGGTGTATTAATTTCAGGCGTTGCCGCTTTGGCTTTATCTGATTTTGTTAGCCCGTTGTATTGGAGCCTACCAAGCATCGCAGCTCTCATACGCTGGCATATAGGCACACGCTTTTCTTTAAGTGAAATGCAAGCCAGTTTTATTGGCTGGTTCGGCTTTTTATGGGTCGGGCTTGAACTTATTTTAGGGCGCGCATGGGTTGTTGCATTTACAGATTTTCTGCTTATTCTTGCTCTGGCGGTCATCGTTGAAGCCGCTACACCACGCAATCATTTGCATCGCATGCTTACGGGCCTATTTTTAATGCTTGCAGGTGCGGTGCTCACTGACTCCGTGCTTTATGCTATTCCGTTGCTGGCATTGATGTGGTTCACATGGCGCTCGGCGATTTGCCTGTATGGATTGCAGCAACCTGGTGGTGATTTACCCATTCACACAATCTCCTACGACCTACGAAGCACACTGGTGATGTTGCTCATAGCATTATTAATGTTTATCGCATTGCCTCGCTTTGATGTGCAAAGTAAATTACAACCTACCCAGCCACGCAAAGCAACCACAGGCTTTTCGGATCGTGTGCAGTTGGGTGATTTTGCCCGCGAGCTTGATGCCACGGTGGTATTACGTGCTGAGCCCATCGATAGCAATATAGATAAGTTTCAAAGGCAAACACTTGGTCGCTATTGGCGCGGTGTAACATTAAGCCAGTATGCCAATCACGGTTGGCAACAACGCCCGCATAAAACAATCAAAACATGGGCAGCCACAAAAAACATCACCTTCGCCAGAGCACCTGATTCAGGTTACGCCATCGCCGTCTTTCGTGAAGCATCTGATCACCCATATATACTGCTGCCTGATGGTGTAAGCAGCATTGAAAACGATAATCATCAGGTCAAGCTTGATGATTTGGGACAGCTTCGTTTTAGCAAAGCTCCAACGCGTCGTTTACGTCTGATTATGAAAATTGATGCACTATCAAATGCACCTATTTTCCATCCCACAGAGAGCTATTTATCCGAACAAATGCCTATACCTTCCGAATCTGATACGAGCTCGATTCCCAAGGCTTTAAAAGTTTGGGTCAAAAAGGCAACATCAACAAGCAGCACCGCTAGCCAATCCTTGAATATACTTATGCAAGAATTGCAAAGCTGGACCTATGATTTACATGCTCCCATTGATGCACAACAACCTTTGGCATCGTTTCTAAAAAGCAAACGCGGGCATTGCGAATTATATGCCACCACACTGGCACTTGCTGCCAGAGAGTTGGGCATGCCATCACGGATCATTAACGGTTATTATGGTGGCGAATGGAATGACATGGGGCACTTTCTAGTGCTAAGACAGCAGCATGCCCACAGCTGGGTCGAAGTCTGGCAACACGGGCAATGGCAGCGCATGGATCCGACCCCTGCATCACGCTGGCAATTGTCTGCCGTGCAATTTCCAGCCTTCGATGCGGTCTGGGAGACTATCAAGCTGAGTTGGTATCGCTATATATTGGAATTTCAAGACAACGATCGCGAGCAATTATTACAACAGCTCATTGCGGGGTTAAAAAAAATCGCTGCTTGGGCATTTTTTAGCATATTTATCATCTTTTTGAGCATACGATTGCGCAAACAACTGCGCCCAATCACATGGTTTAGTCGCACCCCAATCATACAGCAACGCATCTGGGATAAATGGCTGAAAAAGCATCACATCATTCGTCACCCATCCATGCCTTTGCGGCAGCTGCCAATTCCCGATCATATTGATGCTGACATGTGGCATAAACTCATTAAAGATTGGGAGAAACAGGCTTATGGAGCAAGCAGTCCATGGACAACTTCGCAATTAAAGCGTCATCTGCGTGCGCTTTCCACATCACGCTGTTAAGATGTCCGAAATTATTTTTATATGCTTTAGGGTAGGAGTTACAAATCATGGGGATTCTGGAAGGTAAAAAAGGTTTAATTCTTGGTCTAGCCAACGATAAATCCATCGCTTGGGGTGTGGCACAAGCTTGCAGACGTGAAGGTGCAGAGCTTGGTTTCAATTACCTCGGCGAACAACTGGAAAAGCGCGTACGACCTCTTGCTGAGAAAGTCGATGCAAGCTTTATTGAATCTTTGGATGTTAGCGATGATGCACAGTTAGATGCTTTCTTTGCCAAGGTTAAAGAGCAATGGGGCGAGATTGATTTTATTGTACACTCCATTGCCTTTGCCAACAAAGATGCTTTGCGCAACCCGTTTTCTCATGCTACACGCGCTGATTTCCAACTTGCTTTGGATATTTCAGCCTATTCATTTATTGCCTGCGCTCAACGTGCTGCACCATTGATGAAAGAAGGTGGCAGCATGGTCACCATGACTTACCTAGGTGCTGAACGCGCCGTGCCTGGTTATGGCATGATGGGTGTTGCGAAAGCAGCACTTGAAGCTTCAACACGTTATTTAGCACAAGATTTGGGTACCCAAGGCATTCGTGTTAACGCGCTATCCGCAGGGCCTATCCGCACTCTGGCAGCATCTGCTGTGGGTGATTTCCGCAAGCTCATGGAAAAAAGTGCACGTGGCTCCATGTTGGGTCGCAACGTTTCACAAGGTGAGGTCGGCAATACTACCGCCTATTTGCTTTCAGACTTGGCTTCTGGCGTATCTGGCGAAGTGCATTATGTTGATGCCGGCTTCCATATTGGTGCTGGCGATCCTGGTATCGAATAAGATTTTCTTTTATGTCAGGCTCTAATTTCGGCGATATTTTTCGTATTTCAACTGCAGGTGAATCTCACGGTGCGGCACTGGTCGCCATTGTTGATGGTTGTCCTGCTGGCATCAAATTATCTGAGTCCGATATACAACCAGACTTAGACCGCCGCAAACCAGGACAGTCCAAATATACCACGCAGCGCCGTGAAGCCGATGAAGTTGAGATTCTTTCAGGCGTATTTGAAGGTATCACCACAGGTTGTCCTATTGCCTTACTGATTCGTAATACCGATCAGCGCAGCAAAGATTATTCGGACATCAAAGATAAGTTTCGACCTGGCCATGCTGATTTCACCTATTTTGAGAAGTATGGGCGACGAGATTATCGCGGTGGCGGACGTTCATCAGCACGTGAGACTGCTGTTCGTGTTGCTGCTGGCGCGGTTGCCAAGCAGTTACTAAAGACCGTTGGCATCAATATTATCGGCTGGGTAGATCAAATTGGTCCTCATAAAGCTGATCCAAGTAAGTTTGATACTGATGAAATTACCAACAATCCATTTTTCTGCCCTGATGCACAAGCCGCTGCAAATATGGCTGAATTTATGGATGCTCTGCGAAAAAAGGGCGACTCCATTGGCGCATCTGTCACTGTTCAAGCCCATGGCATGCTTCCAGGCTTGGGCGAACCCATCTTTGACCGCTTGGATGCTGATATTGCCAAGTCGATGATGTCGATTCCAGCCGTGAAAGGTGTTGAAATTGGAGATGGCTTTGCGTGTGTTGAAGCCAAAGGTTCAGAGTTTGGCGATGCTATTCGCCAGTCGGGCTTTCAAAGCAACCATGCAGGTGGTATTTTGGGAGGTATTTCCAATGGAGATACTATTCATGCTCGCATGGCACTCAAACCGACCTCTTCTATTTTAACACCACGTCCGACCATTGATATTCATGGTAAAGACACTGAAGTTATCACCAAAGGTCGCCATGATCCATGTGTTGGCATCCGCGCTGTGCCCATTGCTGAAGCGATGTTGGCATTGGTTTTAGCTGATCATTTGTTGCGCCACCGTTCTAGCAAAGTTTAAGCTAAATACGCTTAGGGCACCTCGAAAAACCTCGCACGAGTTAAACGACGTTGATTTTCGCTCATAGCAAGGCACAAAAAATGAGTCATGGCATCGCTATTGTCCATTTTATTCAACGCGGCTAGGGGTGAAAAGCACAAGTTTGGCGAAGTACCGAGGTTTTTCGAGGTACCCCTTAGTTTAATCGGATATGCGGCTTATATTGCGGAGCTGGTGTCGCGGATGGCTCTTGGGCAGACGGCTCACTTGTCGCTCCATCATCAAAAGAAGGTTCATCATCAAAGGAATCATCACCCCAATCGTCTTCACCACCAGCCGAATTACTCACCGGTGGGTTACCATCATAGAGCTTATACTCTCGACTCTGTCGCCATGCCTCTCGCGTAAACAAATAAGGATCTAAAGCTAATTCATCCCGCATATCTGAGGCTTCCATCAAACGCGAACGTTTATCAATATATTTTAATACCGTGATAGGAATCGTAAATTGTGGAGCTACGACAAATGCTACCCAAAACAAGGGGTCTGTCGCTGTTTCAGTGATAAAACCTGGTGTATTGCGTACCGAGTTAGGCCCAAGGAATGGATATACAATATATGCGCCTTGATCAGCACCCCATACGCCCAAGGTTTGACCAAAATCTTCATCGTGTTTTTCCAAGCCCATAGAACTCGCGACATCGGCTAAGCCTGCAACACCAATCGTAGAGTTAATAATAAAACGAGCAAAATCCTCAAAGCCTTGCTGCCCCTTACCCTGTAAAAAATCATTCAAAACTGTATTCAGATATGTTGCATTATCATAGAAATTTGAAACCATACCGCGTACATTTTTGCTGGTTACCGCTTGATAACCTTTTGCAATCGGCTTTAAACTTATTTTATCCACAGTCGTATTAAATGATTCTGTACCACGGTTAACTTTAACCAATGGATCATAATCATTTTGCACTGTGGCACAGCTAGGCAATAAACCCAGCAATAATATGACAAACAAATACCGACTCATAGCTGCAAGTATTAAATACCACTTGCGATTGAGCAAGCTTATAAATAAGAAAATTTTACTAGCCCTTGTATTTTACATGCATAAGCCCCATAACTAACCCCATGCTAATCAAAACTATCTTCTTTTTATTCATTGCTGTGCCTCTGCTTGAGCTTTATGTGCTTATTGAAGTTGGCTCGGGGATTGGTGGTATTGCTACCATCGCCCTTTGTTTATTCACTGCCGCCTTAGGTGGCATTCTTATTCGCATTCAAGGCATTCGCACACTACTTTCTGCACAGCAACAAATGGCTCAAGAGGGCACATTGCCTGCAACACATGCCTTACATGGCATACTTCTGGTCATTGCAGGGCTATTATTATTCTTGCCAGGCTTGATTACAGACAGCCTAGGTTTTTTATTACTTATTCCATCAATCCGAGAATTACTTATGAAAAGAATTGCCCAATTCCCCACCAGCCCCACCAAAGAAGTTGTGCTTGAAGCTGAAATTATTGAGGAAAAGCCAAAAATAAGGCATTGACGCAACGCCCCATCCCCTACACTGTATCGACTTACACATACCAAGGAGCACAAGTTTATGAACACATCAACATTCACTGCTTCATCCGCTAATTTGGCCGATGACCGTATTAATTTTTTAGGCAGAACATACGGCATGCTTGCCCTCTGCATTGCCGCAGGTAGTGCGGGAGCTTATTTCTCTATGGGCTTGGCTTTTCCACAAGAGCACCCATGGATAATGTTGGGCTTGATGATGGGAGGTATTTTTGGCGTGCAAGCTGTCCGCCATACTTCAGGGCTAAACTTTGCTGCACTGTTGGGTTTTGGTGTTATTACTGGTTTGGCAATTTCGCCATTGGTCGGTTTTGTCGCCGCAAAATCTGAGATGTTGGTTGCTCAAGCGTTTTTAACTACTGCCGCAGCATTTGTTGGTTTGACCGCTTATGTGTTTATTTCTCGTAAAGACTTTTCATTCCTTAAAGGTTTTGTTTGGACAGGTTTGATTGCCATGATTGTACTCGGTCTATCTAATTATTTCTTTTTTGAATCAAGCACGCTACAACTGGCGATGAGTGGTATGGGTGTATTATTGTTCTCAGCCTTTATTCTTTATGACACATCAACAATTTTGCGTGATTATCCTAGCAATGAGTATATCGCCGCAGCTTTAACGCTTTATTTGGATGTTTTCTTATTATTCCAAAATCTACTTATGATGTTTGGTATGCTCGGTGGTGATGACTAGCGTTTAAGCACATATAACGAATACAAAAGGCGGCTTATCTTCATAGGTAGTCGCCTTTTTTTGCTATAGTGATTCAAGTTTAGATTTACCGTCATGCTCGAATTCTCTTATCGAGCATCCACTTACGATTCAAATCAGAAAGACGATGGATTCCCGCCTTCGCGGGAATGACGAGCGATCATTCAATTCATGATCCATATAATTTAATATCAAACGATGCTATCAGCGATTCAATTTCGCTATTGGCAACATCTTCAGCAATAAAGCCCTCTCCAATGCTCTTGAGCAACACATAACGAATACGGCTTCCGATATTCTTTTTGTCATGTCCCATAGCATCCAGCCATTCAGCCGCTGCAAATTTTGGCGGCTCAACAGGCAACTCTAATGCCGTCAAAGCCTTTACCATCGCAGCTTCTGTACCATCTGGGGCATCACCACGCATTTCCGATAATCTTGCTGCCATACGCATACCAATCGCCACACCTTCCCCGTGTAAATAAGCAGTATAATGCGTCATCGCCTCAATTGCATGCCCAAAAGTATGCCCTAGATTCAATAGTGCACGTGCCCCTTGCTCCGTCTCATCCTGCATCACAATTTCCGCTTTATAACGACAAGATTCAACAATCACTTTGTTAATCGCATCCTCATCCAAACGTAACAAAGCTTTTGATTGCTGCTCAACAAAATCAAAAAAAGATTTATCCCAAATCGCGCCATATTTAATCACTTCCGCCAGCCCTGCGCGCAACTGCTTAGGCTCAAGTGTTTGCAAAACATCTGAATCTATCCACACCAGACGCGGCTGGTAAAATGCACCAATCATATTTTTACCATGCGGATGACTCACTGCGGTTTTTCCACCCACACTAGAATCCACCTGTGCCAATAATGTTGTCGGAACTTGTACAAAGGGAATGCCACGGCGGTAGCATGATGCTGCAAAACCAGTCATATCACCCACCACACCACCACCCAAGGCTATGATTGGTTCGTTGCGAGATAGACGCGAGTGCATCAAAGCATCCATAATCTCTGACCATGTACTGACTGTTTTAAAATGTTCACCATCAGGAAGGATATGTTTAAAGACCTGCCACCCCACAGCAGCAAGGCTTTGATCCACTACATCTAAGTACAACGGTGCAACAATATCATTGCTCACCAGCATACAGCGTTCAGCATTCGGAAATAGCTTGCGAATCGCATCACCAATATTTTTTAAACAACCCGCCTGCAAATGAATATCGTAGGAACGCTCACCCAGTGCTACGCGATAAATATCAGCCTGATTCATAATTCTTCCTTTCTAACACACTTCACTAATAATAAAGAAATTCACTTCTTCACAAATGCAATAATCGCATCCACAGCCTGTGCCGCACTCATTAACGAAGTGTCCACACGAAAGTCTGCACTCATCTCATAATATTTTCGCCGCTGGTTGTCTAACTCTTTGGCTTTCACCAACACATCAACACCATTTAACAAAGGACGATTTTTATCACCCGCAATACGTTTTGCCAGTGCTTCAGGTGGTGCATCAAGCCAAATCACATGACCCGCTTGTTTCATGCGCTCACGATTCGGAGCAGACATCACAACACCGCCACCTGTCGCCAGCACTTTATCCTTACTCTCTGCACATAATTGTTGTAACGACTCTGCTTCTAAAGCACGAAACACGCACTCACCATCTTCTTCAAAAATGCGGGGAATAAGCTTTCCTGCCTTTTCCACAATCACTTCATCCAAATCCACACACTGCAAACCCAAACGGGCGGCTAAAAGCCGCCCGATCGTTGATTTCCCAGCTCCCATAGAGCCAATAAGAATCACTGCCTAACGGCTTTCACTTGCCGTATTTAAAATTTTAGGCGTTACAAAAATTAATAGCTCAGAGCGGTTATCTATTTTAAGCTTCTTTTTAAACAAATGCCCAAGTATTGGAATTGATGATAATAGTG
>Ga0256829_1002931_pt1 | contig 12282 bp, 6 predicted proteins | sample 131447metaG_FD_185979 | JGI IMG/M metagenome (GOLD analysis project Ga0256829, IMG submission 185979) | Hydrothermal vent microbial communities from Lau Basin, Pacific Ocean - 131-447 | ecosystem: Environmental > Aquatic > Marine > Hydrothermal vents | place: Pacific Ocean: Lau Basin | collected... | reverse complement strand
GGGGACATACAGCAACGGTGCTGTGCGGTACCGTGGACAGTTCCGTAACGGCCATCCTTACGGGACTTTTGATTATTATTATCCTACCGGTACGTTAAAAGCCCGCATGGATTATTCACATAACGGCCATGTGGCGTATCTCAGGTCTTATCATTTGAATGGCAAACTTTTGGCCACGGGAAAATTCGTCGACCATAAAAAGGACAGTACCTGGTTGTATTACAGTGATGTGGATGGCAAGTTGGTATTGGAGGAAAATTACAAAATGGGTGTAAAAAACGGACCGACTATTGTGTTTTATCCCTCTACAGGGAAACCTGCCGAAATAACAAATTATAAAAACGGATTGAAAAACGGGCCGTGGATCCGGAATTTCCCCAATGGAGCTGTTTCCACCTCAGGGATTTATGTCCGTGATACCCTGCAGGGGCCGTTTTTGGTTTATGGCATCAACGGAAAGTTGCTCATTAAAGGGCAATATAAAAATGCTATGCAGGAGGGAATGTGGTATACATACGATACTTTGGGACATTTGGTTAAAAAACAGCTTTTTCATGGAGGATTACCAGTGAAAGCAAAAAAAAATTAAAGTATCTTTTTCCGTTAAATCCTGCCCGTGATATTTTTTATACATTTGCAAATGACTAAAGTTTAAATGAATGGTTTTACTTTTCTTCGATTTGGGAACCGGTGAGATTTTTCTAATTGTGCTGGTTGTTTTTCTGGTGTTCGGCCCGGGAAAGATCCCGGAGTTTGCACGCAGTATGGGGAAATTTATTGGTGAGATAAAACGGGCTTCGGAAGATGTAAAAGAAGAGATTAACAAAGAAGCCGACCGGATAGAGCGTGAAAAAAAACGCGAAGAGTACATGAAACAGAAAACAGATGAAAATGTTGATGAGGAAGATGTGAACCAACCGGAAGGAAAAGAAAAAGTTACAACAAAACCAAAACAACATTCCGGTCGAAAAACTGCTGCAAAAAAACCTGTAGCAAAGAAGCCTGAGGCAAAAGAACCTGCAACGAAACGGTCACCAAAAAACATTGCAGAAAAGAAAACGACTCAAAAGCGTCCAAAAACACAAAAAAATGGAACCTCCTCTGCTGCACAAAAGCCTAAAACATCGGCCAAATCAAATAACAAAACAAAATCAACTAAAAAAGTTCAATCAGAGGTTCCGGAAATTAAACATCCAAAAACAACTGAAAAAAATTAAAAGATCTGCCCACAGAAGGTTCCCATAACACCGAAAGTTAATGGTATTAATAAACAGGCGGGAGACATAATCATGTTATGGAGATGAGACACAGTAGATACCTTCTTTTTTTTGTCCTGGCGCTTTTGCCGTTATTTTCCATTGCCCAGAAAAGGAGAAATCCGGCGCATGCTGCTGACGAGCTATTTGCCAAGCAACAATATTATGCTGCTATTGAAAAATACAGAAAAGCTTACTTAAAAGTTAAAAACAACCGGGAGGAAAGGAACCGCATTATCTATCGGTTGGGCGATTGTTATTACTATACGGAAAATTATCGGCGGGCGGAAGCTGAATATCTGCGGCTGGTCCGTTACTATGGTTATGCCAAAAACCATCCGGAAATTTTGTTGAAACTGGCTGATGTTTTGAAGATTGATGGTAAATTTAATGAGGCCATAAAAGAATATAAAGCTTATGCGGAAAGGGTTCCGGATGATCCGCGAGGGAAACTGGGGATTGAAACAACGGCCAAAGTCCGATATTGGATAGACCATCCTTCCAAATACAAAGTGATGGATGTGAGAAAACTCAATTCACGGGAAGCGGATTTTGCCCCTGCTTTTTTATCAGATAATTACAATGAGCTGGTGTTTACGTCTACACGCCAGGGGGTAACCGGAAAAGCAAAAGACAAATGGACCGGCCAGTATTTTAGTGATCTTTTCGTTTCGCGGAAGGACCATAACGGTGTGTGGACTACTCCTGTTTTGATTGATAAAGACAAACATATCAATACTTCGGCTAATGAAGGTGCTGCCCAGGCCAACAGTCTTTTCAATACACTTTATTTTACCCGTTGTCCGGAAATCCCGGATAAAAAAATGGGTTGTCAAATCTATACATCAAGGCGCATCGGACGGACCTGGGGCATAGCGCGACGGTTGATTATACGGGGGGTTGATACCACGCAAACTGTGGGGCAGCCTACTCTCAGTAAAGATGAACTAACCATAATCTTTTCTTCGGACCGCAAAGGTGGCTATGGCGGCAATGATTTGTGGATGGCTACCCGAACCAGTAAAAACATGCCTTTCGGGCATCCGGTGAACCTGGGTCCGTTGATCAATACCAAAGGTGATGAAGTGTTTCCCTTTCTGCGGGGCGATACAGCACTCTATTTTGCTTCCAACGGTCATGGCGGCATGGGCGGCCTGGATATTTTTGTCAGTAAGATAGATTCTTCCGGCCACTGGGGAAAACCGGTAAATCTGAAATATCCCATTAATTCGACACACGACGATTTTGGCATCATTTTTAATCCGACCCAACCTTGGGGCTATTTTAGCTCTAACCGGAGAGGAGGCCGGGGAAAAGAAGATATTTATTATTTTGTTGAACCGCCCCTGGAATTTACCCTTTCGGGAACGGTCACTGATAACCGGACGCTGTTTGGCGTGGCCAATGCACAGGTTCAGCTAATAGATCCTCACGGGCTTACCGCAAAAACGATCACCAACAACAAAGGTTTTTATTCTTTTGGCAAAAGCCAGGTCAAACCCAATACCACCTACATTCTGAAAGTGAGTAAAGATAATTATTTCAATTATGTAGGAAAACTTGCCACAGCGGGTGTTGAGTTTAGTAAAAACTTCAAACGAAATATTGTTTTAAAACCTTTTTCGTCCCAGCCTATCGTGTTGCCTGACATTTTGTACGATGTAAACAAGTGGAACCTGAAACCACAATATGAGGACTCTCTGCAGGGGTTGGTTCAGATTTTGCGGGATAATCCGCACCTAGTGATCGAACTGGGTTCGCATACTGACTCGCGGGGCAGCAAGGAATACAACGATATTCTTTCACTGAAAAGGGCCCGATCGGTGGTTAATTATCTGATCCTGCGTGGTATTGATCCCCGGCGTCTTGTGGCCAAAGGGTATGGCGAAAGGGTGCCGCGTACGTTGCAAAAAGATATGGTAAAAAATGGTTTTCTTTTTAAAAAAGGTACCAGACTGGATGATGCTTTCATTAATTCACTGCCCAGCCAGGCAGAAAAAGAGGCAGCTTATGCGCTGGACAGGAGAACAGATTTCAGGGTTCTGCGCAAAGACTTTGTGGCATCTTCTCCTAAAATGACTATTGATACAACAGCCGTTCATATTACTGTGAACCCTCAAGAAAACAGTGCTGTCTATACTGTTGACAAGAAGACGGGCCTTTATATAACAAATTGTTTCATAGACGGGTATGCCGAATCGTTTGTTTATGACCGGACCAGTACCGGTATGATTTCACTGAAAAAAGCCCTGGAGATGTTGAATGGTGGTGTTATCAGCAAAAGTAATTTCGAGGGAAATCCGGCTGAAGTACTGAAAAATAATACAATTGCCAATCATGCAGTCATCCGCTTTGATAAAGTCAGGATTGCAAACAGAACAGTAAAAAATGTGAGGGTAATTGTCAGCTATCGGTTGAATTTTGGTATAGTCTTCGGAGACTATATCCTGAGAAAATTCGGAAAATATCACTTTAATACCCGGAAACATCAGCTTGTTTTAGATGAAAAATAAAAATCAGGAAAAATCGCGTTATGGTGAGAGGGGCGTTTCTGCTTCCAAAGAAGATGTGCACGAGGCCATTAAAAACCTGGATAAAGGGCTTTATCCCAACGCTTTTTGTAAAGTTATCCCCGATGTTCTTGGAAATGATGAGGCTTTTTGTAACATCATGCATGCCGATGGTGCCGGCACGAAGTCGGCATTGGCTTATATGTATTGGAAAGAGACCGGCGATCTGAGTGTATGGGAAGGAATTGCCCAGGATGCAGTAGTGATGAATACGGATGACCTGCTTTGTGTGGGAGTTACCGGTAACATGTTACTGTCATCTACCATTGGCCGGAACAAGAACCTCATTCCCGGCAAAGTTGTTTCGGCGTTGATCAACGGTACAGAACATTTCCTTGAAAAAATGCGGGTACAGGGTGTGAACATCCATCTCACCGGTGGCGAAACAGCCGATGTGGGCGATTTGGTACGCACAGTGATTGTGGATTCCACCGTAACCGCCCGGATGAAGCGGTCTGAAGTCATTGAAAATAATATCCGGTCGGGTGATGTGATTGTGGGGCTGGCTTCTTTCGGACAGGCTGTTTACGAAGAGGAATATAATGGCGGCATGGGCAGTAACGGACTTACCTCTGCACGTCATGATGTTTTTGAACATGTTCTGGCCAAAGTTTTCCCCGAAAGTTACGATCCGCAACTACCGGATAAGCTGGTTTATACCGGAAACCTGAAACTCACCGAGCCTTCACCGGTGCCGGGGATCGACGTGGGAAAACTTGTGCTCTCGCCCACGCGGACTTATGCTCCTGTGATAAAAGCCATGTTTAAAGAATACAAAAAACAAATTCACGGTATAATCCATTGTACGGGTGGTGCGCAGACAAAAGTCTTGCACTTTATTGATAATCTGCGGGTTGTTAAAGACAACCTTTTTCCCGTTCCTCCGCTATTTGATATGATCCATCATCAATCGGGTACTCCGTGGAAAGAGATGTACCAGGTTTTCAATATGGGGCATCGCATGGAATTGTATGTACCGGAAGAAATAGTACAGTCCTTGATGGCTATTGCCGAAAATTTTCATGTGGCAGCCCGGATAATTGGCCATGTGGAGAAGTCGAATGAAAGGAAACTGATTATCGTTTCTCCGCAAGGGAAGTTTGTTTATTAACCTGAGTTCGAGATAAGACTTGCTTACGGTTTTTAAACCTTTATGGGATGCCAATATTTCACAAAGAAATTTATTCCTTGTACTCCGCCCGGATGCGTTTCTTGTCAATTTTCCCGACAGAGGTTTTGGGAATGGCCGAAACAAAGTCAATGCGCGAGGGGATAGCCCATTTGTTGATGGTGCCGTTATCTACAAATTGTTGCAAAAACTGCTGGATATCTTCTGCGGAAGTTTCTTCACCTTCTTTCGGGACAACCAAAGCATAAGGCCGCTCCGACCATTTTAAATCGGGTACTCCCACAACTGCCACTTCGGAAACCGATGAATGTTTGCTTATGAGATTTTCCAGTTCCAGCGAGGAAATCCATTCTCCGCCGGTTTTGATCACATCTTTAATACGGTCGGTAATTTTAAAGAAATTTCTTTCATCCACATAGGCCACATCTCCTGTATGCAGATAACCTCCGCGCCACAGCTCTTTGCTGTGTTCCTCTTCTTTATAATAACTTTGTGTAAGCCAGGGTGTACGGGCCACAATTTCTCCCACCGATTCCCCATCTTTTGGCAATGGTTTCATGTTTTCATCCACAGCTAATAATTCAGCCAAAGGAATAGGTACCCCGGTTTTGGTTCGCAGTTCTATTTGTTTATCTATATCCAGTTTTCTGTCTGCTTCGTTCATGTAAGTAACGGTTAAAACAGGACAAGTTTCCGACATGCCATACCCGGTAATAACATCAATTCCCAACTGAAGGGCAGCTTTGGCCAATCCGGCAGGCAATGCAGCTCCTCCAATCACTACTTTCCAGTGGCTCAAATCAACAGCTTTGGCCACCGGACTGGAGACGAGCATGTGCAGGATGGTAGGAACACAATGCGAAAAGGTTACTTTTTCACTCAGTAACAAACGCAACAACATTTCCGGTTCATAACGGCCGGGATAAACCTGTTTTACCCCCATCATGGTGGCAGCATAAGGAACTCCCCAGGCATGGACATGGAACATAGGCGTCAGGGGCATGTATACATCGTTGGAATGAAACCGGGCTACAGAATCATAAACCCCAAAGACGATCATTTCGGCCAAGGAGTGCAACACCAACTGCCGATGCGAAAAATAAACCGCTTTCGGATTTCCGGTCGTTCCGGTGGTATAAAACAAAGTGGCTACCGAGTTTTCATCAAAATCAGGAAAATCATACTGGTCACTTGCCGACCTTAACAGTTCTTCATATTCGCCTGAAATAGTTAATTCATCTTCTGGTAATTCCTCCTTATCAGTCATTAAAATACAAGGTACCGAAACAGTGAGTTTTTCTTTAATACTTTTTAAAAGAGGAAGGAAATCGGTATTGGTAAATACGATTTTATCTTCCGCATGGTTCATGGTATAAAGTACCTGCCCGGGCGACAAACGGTAATTGACCGTGTGCAAAACAGCTCCGATCATGGGAACAGCAAAATAAAGCTCCAGATATCGTGGAGAATCGTATTCCAAAACAGCAACCACATCCCCGGCCCCAATACCCAGGTTCTTCAACACATTAGCCAGTTTTCGTACCCGCTTGTTCAGCTCAAAATAATTGTATCGTGTCAGGTCACGATAAATAATTTCATTATTCGGCTCATATTTTAATGAGTCGGCCAGTATGCGTTTTATCAACAAAGGATAAGCATAGGCTTCTTCTGTGGAAGGTAAAATCTTTGTTTTGAGCATTTTATTATATTTTAAGTGGTTATTGCATACAAATTTATTAAAAAAGGAGAGACTTTTTCATAAAAAGTGAATAATTCACAAATAAATTTTTTGGTATTGGTATTGGCCGGTTTGGTTTTTTCCGGTTTGTTTTTAATGAACCAGTGTTTTCCCTGCGACAAATTAGCACGCAATCTGTTGGTGAATTTTTCCGGATGAACCCAATCCGAAAAAACAGGCAAGACTTTGCAAACCGGTCAATACGTGATTCCCTTAAATTTATACGGATTTTGCCCAAAAAAGGCTGTGAATTATTCACCGGCTGTTGTTTTTAGGTAATTTCGGGGTCAGAAAATAAAAATGTACGTTTAACCTTAAAAAAATAGAAAAATGGCAAATTACGAACAGCAGGTAAATGACTTTATGGCCAAGGTCATTGCCAAAAATCCCGGCGAAGTTGAATTTCATCAAGCCGTACATGAAGTGGTTGAGTCTTTGATTCCCTTCATAGAGGAAAATCCGCAATATAAAGAAGCAAAAATTTTGGAACGTATGGTTGAACCCGAAAGAGTGGTTATGTTCCGTGTTCCGTGGCTCGACGACAAAGGAAATATTCAGATCAACCGTGGTTTCCGTATTGAAATGAACAGCGCCATTGGTCCTTATAAAGGAGGTCTGCGTTTTCACCCGACTGTGAATCTCGGCGTATTGAAATTCCTTGCTTTTGAACAAGTTTTGAAAAATTCACTGACAACGTTGCCCATGGGTGGCGGTAAAGGAGGTTCTGATTTTGATCCGAAAGGAAAATCAGATAATGAAGTTATGCGGTTCTGCCAAAGCTTTATGACTGAATTACAACGTCATATCGGACCGAATACCGATGTCCCCGCCGGTGATATCGGAGTAGGTGGCCGTGAAATTGGTTTCCTGTACGGACAGTACAAAAGACTGAGAAATGAATTTACAGGTGTACTGACCGGCAAAGGCCTCGAATGGGGCGGCTCTCTGATTCGTCCTGAAGCTACCGGTTATGGTGCAACTTATTTCGCCAAAGAAATGCTGGCTACCAAAGGCGAAACTTTTGAAGGAAAAACCGTGGTAATTTCAGGTTCCGGCAATGTTGCACAGTATGCAACTGAAAAAGTTACCCAACTTGGTGGTAAAGTAGTTACCCTTTCCGATTCATCGGGATACATTTATGATCCGGATGGCATCGATGCCGAAAAACTGGCCTTTGTATTACATCTGAAAAACGTCAAACGTGGCCGTATTAAAGAATATGCTGACAAATACGGTGTTGAGTACCATGCCGGCGAACGTCCGTGGGGCGTAAAATGTGATGTGGCCATGCCTTGTGCTACACAGAACGAAATCAGTGAAGATGATGCCAAAAAACTTGTGGCTAACGGTTGTATTGCCGTAAGTGAAGGTGCCAACATGCCCTCCACTCCAGAAGCAGTGACTATTTTCCATGAGCACAAACTGCTTTTTGCTCCCGGTAAAGCTGCTAATGCCGGTGGTGTTGCTGTTTCAGGTCTTGAAATGAGCCAGAATTCATTACGTTTGAGTTGGACCCGGGAAGAAGTTGATAACCGGCTGCATCAGATCATGAAGGATATTCATGCTACCTGTGTCAAATATGGCACGGAAGGCGATTATGTAAACTATGTCGAAGGTGCAAACATTGGCGGTTTTGTCAAAGTTGCCGATGCTATGCTTGCTCAGGGACTTGTTTAACGAAGCAGGTTACAGCTTATTTCAAAAAAAGGGTTGCAGAATTTTCTACAACCCTTTTTCTTTTATCAGAAATAAATACATCGAATCAAAACGCGGATGCTTATTCCAGTGTTACAGCCAGGCTTATGACACCGGGACCAACATGAACGCCAAGAACAGGAGTGGCTTGTTGTATAAATTCGGGTTTTTTACCGGTTAGTTTTTCCATTTCTTCAGCCAGCCACCGGGCACTTTTCTGGTTGTCTGCATGTGTTATGGCATAACCCCACACCCTTCTCCCTTCCATAAATTTTTTCATTTCATTGAGTATACGTTTTCTGCTTTTTCCTTCCGAAAGTGGTTTGGCAAACGAGGTTACCCATCCGTTTTTGTCAATTTCAACAATCGGTTTTACTCCCAGTATCCTGCCAACCAGTCCTTTTCCGGTTGTGATCCGTCCGCTTTTCATCAAATATTTCATAGTCCTCAGTCCGGCATATTGTTTTGTTTTCAATATCCACAGGGGCAGGCGGGCAACAATTTCTTCGTGGCTCATGCCTCTTTCCAGGGCTTTGGCTGCCCGAATGGTTATTAATCCCAGTCCGCAGGATACTTTTTTACTGTTAATGACTTCAATGACCTTTCCGGTTTGATCAGATACTTTGTCGGCAGCGTTCACACTGTTTTGCCAAGTGCCGCTCAGTCGGGCACTTAAGTTGATACCGATGATTGAATTATAATGCGATGACAGGTAATTATAACGGTTTAAAAACTCCTTGTACGAAGGTTGGGAGGTGGTGGGATAAACAGGTGAAACCTTCAGCATCTCATAGAATTGTTCCGTTTTCATGGTAATCCCGTCTAAGTAAAAAGTGTCTCCAAAATGGATATTCAGCGGGATACGTTGTATTTGGTATTTTTCCAGCAATTTTTCCGGGATATCACAAGAGGAATCGGTCACAATGGCCGTTTTGAAACGTGCATGGGAAGCTATCTCATTCTGAAATACCATGTCATCCACTTTTTGCGATATAATAGTCCCCAGGTGATTGATTTTCTCAAACAACAGCCAGGGAGAGTCCGTATGCACGTGGATGCGCATTTTATTTTGCGAACCTGCCACGACTAAGGAATCGCCGAAATTGTTCAAAAGGGATTTAATTTTTTCTTTGTCCAGGTCCTTTCCCCTGATCAGGGCTTCCGTACAATAACGGAAAGTGATTTTATCGTGGCCGATATGCTCATTGCTGATTTCAATCACCGTTGATTTTAATGATTCAACATCGGGCTGGCGGCCTTCTTTCAGATAGTCGGTCATTCCTTCAAGAAAATCCACAAAGCCTTTGGCGCCGGCATCCACCACTTTGGCCCGGGCCAGTTTATCCATTTTTCCGGTGGTTTCCCTGAGTGATTTATTAGCCTGTTTTAAACTGGTTTGCAATAAGTTATAAAAATCCTCGTATTTTTCTTTCAGGTAAAATACATAATCGGCCCACTCTTTAATGACAGAGACCATGGTTCCTTCCACAGGATGGGCAATGGCTTCGTACACATAAGGGACTGCTTTTTTGATGGCCAGTACAAAATCCAGTGTATCTATTTTTTCTTTGTCTGCTACTTCGGTACTAAAGCCATAGAGAAACTGGGCGAAAATAATACCCGAATTTCCCCGTGCACCGGCGAGGGCCGCATCGGCAATACCGAGGGCGGTCACTTTTAGGTTTTCTTGTGCCCGGGTGGTTTCAACAATGGAACGAAGCGTGGATGCCAGATTGGTTCCCGTGTCGGCATCGGCTACCGGAAAAACATTTATCTTGTTGATGTAATGCTGGTCGTCAAATATTTTTCCGGCACCTGTCAAAAAACAGTTGAAGAACTGAAGACCATCTAATTCGATTATTTTTTTCGTTTTCAAAGCCCTTTTTACTGATCAAGAAAACAAATTTACATAAACTTTTGAATGATTGTCTTGGCAAATATTCCCCCATCAAACGGTATGAATATTATTTGCCGATATGCAGATCACTGAAAAAAGAAGAAGCTTTTACCAAAACCAGTGTCCCCAGGTCATTATACAGGGTATCCGCTCTTTCTATGAAATCCTTTTCTTTTCCGGGTTTAACTTCCGCCATTCCCATTATGGTCAGATCGGCTGCGGCAGACTGTGTTTTGATGATTTCATGTATATTGTCTGTTTTACTTTTGAAAATGACTTTTACCTCTGCTGGCATACGATGTTTGTGTAGCAGGTAATTTGTTTTGGATTTCAATTTCGCTTGTTTATTTATATTGTTTGTAACCAACAGGATACGAATGGATGCATTGCGCCAGGCATAAGCTGTATGAATAAATTTCATCAGGGAAAAAATAAGGTTTCCGTTGTTGGACCCACCACGCAGCCAGACATCGATTTGCCGGTAATTTCCGAATCCTTTTCCCTTGTCGTAGTCAAGTATAACAATGTTCAGGTCCAGGTCTTCTAAATAGCGTAACATTTGGGTAAAACGTAAGGGGTCTTTGGTGTGTCTGCCCCATCCCAACACGACGGTATTTGGTTCTATACCTGAAAAACCGTATGTTGCCGACAAACTTTCCATGGCGCTGTAAATGTCGTTACATATCTGTCGCCTTTTAAAGATGGCTTCATCGCCTTCCATTTCTTCTTCGGGAATAGCCTGATGATGGGAGGGGAAAAGGCGTTTTGCATTGGGTTTTAATACCAGGTCAAAGTTGGAAATAAGTCCCTGTTTGCCGGCAATGAATTTGCTGAACTCTACCAAATGGGGACGGCTTGTTTCCCCACCGCTGAAAAGCAGAATATTTGCTCTCCAGTTGGCTTCCGTCAAATGCATTTTTTTGAACCGGGTGAGTACCGACCTGATAAGGGATGCCATAACACTGGGCCAGATGTCGTCTATTGCTAAGTGAAGTTGTTTTTTTCGGATCAGATAAAAGACAAAGCCTAAAATAATGAGGGCCCCGAACATGGCTGCCATGTCCAGTTTAAACATAATCATAAAACTGGTAATAAAACCTGTAATGCCTATCCAGGCAGGAATCCGGAAACCAGGCCGAAAATCGGTGCTGGCCCATTTTTCCAGAACAAAGGCCAGGTTAATAAAACCGTAAGCGGTTAGGTAAAACATGGTTACCAAACTGGCTATGGCATTTAAATCGCCCACGAGGATGCCTAATTCGGAAAGAAAAAAGGTAAAAAGAAGGGCATTCCGGGGCTCTTTGTTTTTCCCGTGTACTTTTCCCAGGATTCTTGGTGTGATATGATCGTTTGAAATGGCCTGAATGATTCGCGGGCCGCCCAACATTCCACCCAACGCCGAGGATAATGTTGCACCCCAAATGCCGGCAATTACCAATAGAGGAAACCAGGCGATCTGAACCAGAAAATTATAATTGGTAAGCAGCAGGTTCCTGTTTACGAACAAATTAAAACATACAGCCAACAGGATATAAACCACCAGACCGGTAAAAATGGCAAAAAGTGTCCCCGAAGGAATATCTTTTTTAGGGTTTTTAAGGTCACCTGACATGGCTACCCCCGCCGTAAAACCTGTGACTGCAGGGAAAAAGATGGCGAAGACTTCTGTAAAATTATATGCTTTGAAAGGGGTAAAAGATGGGAGGGGAGTTGCTGTAGCTGAGGCAGGATGGAGGAAAAACCCAACAAAAATAGAGATCAGTGACAAGCCGATGGCACCCAATATTAAAAACTGTGTTTTTATGGCAAAGTTGGTGCTGATAAGTGCAATAATAGCTAATACGATGAGCACTACAGTCCCCACAATACGTGTGTTTTGAACGGTGGGGCCTGCCATGCCCAGCCATTGTTGCATAGCAGGCAGGTCAAGGAAGTTTTCAACAAAACCCACAATATACAACGAAATACTAAGTGCAGTACCGATAAACAGGGTAATC
>Ga0256829_1002930_pt1 | contig 12282 bp, 8 predicted proteins | sample 131447metaG_FD_185979 | JGI IMG/M metagenome (GOLD analysis project Ga0256829, IMG submission 185979) | Hydrothermal vent microbial communities from Lau Basin, Pacific Ocean - 131-447 | ecosystem: Environmental > Aquatic > Marine > Hydrothermal vents | place: Pacific Ocean: Lau Basin | collected... | reverse complement strand
ATACTCACAAAAATCTCTGAAATACAAAATGTTGTCAAGGATAATAAAAACTTTCTACAGATTATCGCTGTACTCAGTGCTTATACTCAAAAAGAGTTAGGGTTTATGTGCGAAAGTTGAGTAATATTACTTTTGAAGTTTTATATTTAGATGAATTTAATTTATCCGATGAATTGTATGTAAAAATGAATGCAAGAGGAAAGCCTTTATCAACATTTGAAAACTTCAAAGCAGAATTTGAACGATACATTGAGTATTCTGATGATGATCAAAAACAAATTGCAAAGAATAAAGCTAAAATGGATAATGATTGGTTAAATATTTTTTGGAATTTATCAAAAAAACTAGTTGAAGAAGAAAATAAAAATCTTTCAGAAGCTCCTGAACTGGCTGATCAAATGTTCTACAACTTTTTTTATAATATGACATTTAACTTCTTTTTAGAAGAACAGCCAAAAGGAATTAAAACACTTAAAATAAAAAATCAAGAGTTTAGTATTATTAGTGATAAAAAATCTCGAGAAGGTTTTATTCAAAAATGTTCTATTTTTGATTTTTACAAAAATGTATATGGAACAGAACAAAATATTAATATTTTAAAAGTCAAGGAAATAGTAACTTTACTTGATACACTGAAAGAAGATGTAGTTTTTAAATCATTCGTAAAAGAATTAGATATATCACAATGGGATAGAGCCAGATTTTATGCGTTGAGTTTAGGATATATTTATAAGTTGAATGAAGTAGAGTTTAATAGATGGAAAAGAGTTAGCTTTAATTTAATTAACAACCAACTAATTCAAAGTCCTGAAGACTTAATAAAAACAATACATTCCTTAAGGTCTTTAATGCAACAACTTACGTCAAAAAATACAAATAAAGACATCTATGAATTGATTCAGAACACACCAGACAATATTGATTATTTTACTGAAATCCAAAGGAAAGAAGAAAGCTTAAAAGCATATTTAATTTTAGAAGATCTAGCATGGGAAAATGAAATAATAGATGCTGAAAACAATTGGTATTTAGATGGGCAAATAGGTTTTTTGCTTGAATTTTCAAATAATTCATTAGATAAATTCATAGAATATAAAAATAAATTCAATGCTTTATGGGGATTGGCTCGAAATAATGAAGATGAGCATGAAAAGATAGATAAAGAACAATTAAAGCATCAACAAATATTAATTTATCAAGCATTACTTACTAAAGGCGACTATTTACCTCCATTGGGTTCAAACTATACTTTTTGTTCATTTGATGCGACATCCCTAAGACAAAGAAATGATAATTGGCGTAAAGTTTTCAATAGCGATAAATTGAAAGCGACTGAAGATAATATTCATAGAAAAAAGTATCTACAGCAGTTGTTGGATGACCCTAATTTTAATATAAATGATGTAAAGTTATCACTTGAAACAATCATTACCAATTCACAAATTAATGATTTTACAAAATATTTTATAAAAAATAAGTCATGTATAGAATATTGTAAAAAATTACAAATCAGATATATTGATGATACACAAGTTTATCTTTTAAAAACAACACAAATGAATGGAGCGCATATAGAACTTTATACTTGGAATTTATTTTGTGAAAAATTTGGATTAATTCAAAAAGAAAAAAGAAAAATTTCGTGGAGATTAGAAAGTGATACAGTTTTTGCGCCATTTGAAACTACATGGTACAAGGAGAGTATGTCTTGGGACCCTCCATGTATTGTTCTGAGTGATTTTAAATTTGAAGACCAAGGTATAATTCTTAGCATAATATATGAAGATAAGTTTTATTCTATATCCGTCGAGAATGAGGAAAAAGAACCTTTAAATAGCAATATATTGCAAACTTTAATAGAGTTAGAATTTAGTGATAATAATACTAAAAATAACATTACGTATGATGATATTTTTGATGAAGTAAAAAAAATATGCACTAAAATAAATGAGTTAGAATAATGACCCTCTTTAAATCCCCATACATAAGAGGTTTACAACACAAATCATTATGGCTTTGTAGACACAGGCTAGAATTAAGAGATACATCCAATATTTCTTAAAAATTACTTTTGAATACAGGCTATCAAGTAGAAGTACGATTTTTCGATTCGAGTAACTTCTATAGGATGATATTAAAAAAATAAGTCAAATAATAAGGGGGGGGATATATGTCAAAATACATACTTTTCGATACAGAAACAACAGGAAACCAGGAAGAAGATAGAATAATTCAGGTAGGTGCTATGGTAGTGGACACATCAGGAGAGGTCGAAGTTTTTGATGAACTTTGTAGTACAACTATTCCTATAAAAATTGAAGCAATGGCAGTTCATGGAATCACTCCTGATCTTATAGAGGGTAAAGGCGTATTTACTAATACCAACTTTTATAAAACCTTACAAAAGTTGAATAATCAGGATAACTTTCTCATAGCCCATAATATGCCTTTTGACATGGGTATGATGAAAAAAGAGGGATTTGTACCAGATATAAGGATTATAGACACATTAAGAGTAGCCAAACATCTATTACCTGAACAAAAATCAAAAGCACTACAATACCTTCGATACGCCCTTGAACTCTATAAAGAGGAGCAAGCCGAAGCTGAGAAATATGATATCGTAATCAAAGCACATGATGCGATAGGAGATGTCCTCGTGATGAAACTCTTACTCTCAAAACTCGTATCGCTCACCAAAGAGAAATTTCCAAATGAAAATCCTATGCTTAAAATGGAAGAACTTACAAAAACTCCTATCTTTATTGAAACTTTCACATTTGGAAAACATAAAGGTAAAAAGATAGAAGATGTCTGTAATGCGGACATAGGCTATATTCATTGGATGCAGAAAAATATGAATCTAGATGTTGATATGAAATATACACTTGAAAAATTATTGACTCATGATTAATCAATCCCTATTAGCCTTAGCTTGTGGTGATAGCTATGGAAGTCATTACGAGATGATGGGCCTGATGGGAAACAGTTTTGCTAGAGAAGAACTCCCCGATGTCCCTGTTGAGATTACAATTACAGATGACACAAAAATGGCAACTATCTTATTAAAACATTATATGCATACTAAAGGACTAAACCCATCAAAATTACTAGAAGATTATCGACAATGGGCTATTAAAGAAGGTGATCAGGACGGCATCGGGATACAGACCAAAAATGTTTTAGTGCATGCTAGCAAAAATAAAGACTCTCAAGGGAATGGTGCTTTGATGAGAAATATTCCATTTGGTTGTCAACTTATAGAAGATGGGTATAGTTTTGAAGATGCAGTCAATATGATGAACAAGGAGTCTGCATTGACTCATGCAAATGAAACGATTTTTCAAGCGAACTGCTTGGCTCTAGATCTAGCGATAAACGGATCAAGTGTATTAGAAAAAGAGCTCCATAAACCTATTTTATCAAGATTGAAATTTGGTAAAACAGCATGGGTAATTTATGCACTTTATATTGTCATTGAAGCTTTAAAACAGGATTTGAACTTTATAGATGGATTTAAGTACATAGTCTCTTGTGGTGGAGATACAGATACGAACTGTGCAATATTTGGAGCTATTAAAGGGCATAGAGAAGATATATCAAATAGTTTACCAATTGAGTTTTTTCTAACTAAAAAAATAGAAAAGTATTTGAATATTTAGTAAAGCAGACATAAAGTTGTCAAAACAATATACTACAATTAACTTCTCAATCGAAAAAATGTATCGCGAAAAAGGATAATCCATGAATATAGGACAAAAAATACCACAAACACCTACTGTTTATACACCTGAAGAAGTGGCATTACAAAAAGAGATTCGCAGTTTTGAAAAGTGCTATATATTTGTAAATACAAATTTCAAAAGAAAAAATAAGCCAATTTTTGCTTTGGCTTTTATGGAAAACAGAAGGCGCCTCATTATACCAAAAGAGAAGTTCGCTTTTAAAAACGATGATGAGATCTTTGCATTAGTATCACAAATAGTACAGCAACATTATAGAGAGACTAAAGGGAAATTGCCTTTATGGGGGAAAATAGATAATTATTTTTACCACCACAAAGATGGGAAAGTATATACTTTTGATAGAAGTGGTACGATGATTGAAAATAGTAATACCAATGAGTCGAGAGCAACAATTTCGATAAGATAAAAACAAAAATGAATAAGGTATAATAGCTATAATATAGAGTCTTCAGATAATAAAATATGAAACTATTGCTAAAAACATTAAGAAAAAATGATTCAATATCTTTATGAGAAAAGCATATTGAAAGAGGAAAAACCATGCCCCGCTTAAAACAAACACTCTTTATCGCTCGCTCCGATGAGTCAGCACAGCTCTATCTTGAGGAACATTCCGGCGCTATCAAAGCGATGACGATTCCTTCGCTGCTACTAGAACTTTCTCCTGAGATGGAAGTACTCGATCCATTTATCTCCAAGCTACTTTTGCAAGAGACTCTCAAAGAGTTACAGCTCGAGCATTTCACCTATCTTGTAAATGCACCCGAATCGCTCTCTACAATGGAGCTTTTTTTTCGTTTGATCAAACTCAATGGAGTAGAGCTGGAAGCGTTTGGCTATTCATCAACGAAGCTCAAAGAGCTAAAGATTCTTCGTCAGGCATTCGAGAAGCGTAAACATTCACTTATGGTTATGGATGCGGCTGACAGATTCATTGCAGCTGTAAACACAATAAACGGAAATAGCTGGTTCGAACAGTTTGAGGAGATTGTTATCGATCGTTTTGAGGAGGAGGGGATACGTTTTTACGCTAGCCAAATTGAAAAAGATGCGTTGGATATCTTATACAATTTTAAAAACATCACACATTTCAAAGCATCGAAAAAAGAGCTCAAATCACCAGAGACCTTTACACAGCAACATACCTATGCTGATGAAGCTGTTTTTGCTTTAAAAGCGGTTAGAAAGGTTATGGAAGAGGGAGTTAGCGATACACAGATTGTAATCGTCGTCTCGAATCTCTCGAACTATAGAAGAACACTTCAGCAACGAGCCGGTGAATATGGGATACAGTTACATTTCAGTTCAGGTACGCCGTTGATGGCAAGTCCGATTTTTGCGCGTTATCTGCAAGAGGGTACGAGCAAATTTGATCGTTTTTATGAAAACTTCGCTTCATTCGTTAAAGAGCAATATGAAAGTGATGCATTTGACGAGGAAGCACTTGATGACCTAAAAAGAACCTATAAAACGATAAAAGGTATACACAACCTAGCTCTCAAACAGATTGAACAGGCCAAAAACTTAGGACTCACCCCACCAGCAATGAAAGAACTCGTTGCAACTCTTGCACAGGAGCGCTACATCCCTGCCTCTTACGAACAAAGCGGTATCTTTGTGACCGAGCCAAACCAGATGACACAGCGCGGCTTCGAGCATCTTATCTTCATAGGAACCGATCTGGTACAGTTCCCACCAAAGAGTGGCAGCGATTTTCTCTGTAGTGCCAGACAACGCGAAGAGTTGCTCTTTACAAATAACACCTACAAACTCTCACACTATTACTACAGCCAAATGCTGCGCAACAATGCTCATGTCCACCTTAGTTGTGCAGAGTATCTTGGTACACGCAAACTTTCCCTCTCACCTATTGTCGATCCTACAGAGTGTAGTGTGCTAGATGTTACAGATCTTCAAGGAGAACGCGATCTATTGCAACAGGGGTATAGATATAGTCTCGATGAACGAAGTGAAGAGTATATTAAATCTCTTGTCTCGCCGGAGAAAACAGGTTTCGATGGTTTTGTTCAAAACTATATGTTCGATTCTGGAGTGCTCTCTGCCTCGACACTTGGAAGCTATGCCAAGTGCCCACTTCGTTATCTATTCAGCTATCAATATAGATGTGAGGCCATTAGTGCAGAGCGTGATGAGGAGTCGCTGGAGGCTTCCGATATAGGAACGATGTTTCACTCGATCGCCGAGCGATTTGCCAATGAGGTAAAAAAAGGGAAGATTGTACTTCCGGAGGAGATAGATGACAGTGTTAAACACTCAATTGAGGATATAGCTAAAGAGGTCTTCGAACACTATATGCAAAAGAACTTCACCGAGCTTGGACGACCTATAACACTGGTACATCGCATTGCATACAACGATCTACTTAAAGGTCTTTACGCACAGCACCACCAAAAGGGGCTTTTAATCCGATTTTTGGAGTATATCTACGATGAGGGGAGTCTCGAACATTTTTACAAAAGTGAGCAATATTTTATGCTCGACGAATCGTTTGAAATAACCAAACAAAAAGAGAAGGCTTTTGCAAAAGGGTTTATCGACCGGATCGACAAAGATGATGCAGAACACTCTGTTAGGGTGATCGATTATAAAACAGGAAAATATACGAAGCAAAAAGAGGAGTCATTACTCGAAGCGATGATATCTTACAAAGAGTTTCAACTGCCACTCTATCTGCTATATGCCAAACGGGCATTTACAGATTTTGCTCTGGATGCTTTTTTGGTCTCCTTTCGTAGTGGTCAAGGTGTACGCTCTTATGGACATATAGGACTAAGTGAGGATAATGCGCTTCACTTCGATGATGAGTATGAGGCTGGACTGAAAGAGGCTATTAAAACGATAGCTGGCAATATAAAAAATGGGCATTTTGCAATGACACCTTCACCGAAGAATTGTGAATATTGTGAGTTCGAGCGAATCTGTCACAAGTCGGTATTATCACACAAGGAGGTGAGCGATGAAGTTTGATATCTCCAAAAATATCGCTATCAGTGCAGGTGCTGGTTCAGGTAAAACCTATACGCTCTCGCGACGCTACATCAACATCTTGTTAGGCTTCAATCTATTTATTGAAACGAATGAGCCGGTTTTCGATATCACTGATGCCAAGCCAACACTTCCTGAAGAGATTGTTACAATTACCTATACCGAAGCAGGTGCACTGGAGATGAGGGGTAGAATATTCGTACTTATTCAAAAGATCATCGCCTATATCGACAAGAGTTTGGAGAGTGACGATGGAGATTTCAACTCTATCGATGAAGCAGTCGGAAGATTACAAAGTGATGAAAAAGCAATAAGCTATATGAGAACTACACTACAAACAGCACTCGAACATCTTCCTGATGCCGTTATCAATACGATCCATGCTTACTGTCTACATCTTATCGATCGCTATGGAGACTATATCGGATTGGATGCACGACCTGCAGTGGTCGGGGATGATGAAAAAAGTGCTATTTTCGACGAGGTATACAAGGATGAAACGAACTGTCAAAGCGAACTTGTAGAGAAGATCGATCAGATAATCGCCTTTTACAAGCTTGCGGGAATTGCAAGAAAGTACAGCTTCGATGTAGGGTTTAGAAGAGCATTTAGCACCTATGCAAAAGAGGTTGAAACAGGAGGAATAAATCTGCAAAAGCTTTGGCTTGCAATGCAAATAGAGGATTATCTTGAAGATATTGCAGATGGTCTGATGGCCGCCAAAGAGATGGCGCAGCTCGATGAGAGAAAGGTGGAGTACTATGAGGCATTGGTACATAACTTTGGTGTCATAATCTCTATGGATGGAGAGTTCAGATCATATGCTGGGCAGCTTCGTGCAAACAAGATGTTGGAAAAGGAACTACTTGATCGTGTGCATGCAGTCAAAAATGCACTTGGAGCGCTTCATGCAACCGTTATTGACAAAGAGGCTGAAGAGCACTATAAAGAGACTCTTTTACAAATTTCCGAGCTGCTTGAATCAATCCATAATGCCTATAGTGATTCACTGCAAAAGAAAGGCTATACTGACTTCGAGACAATTTTGGAGTATGCAGATAGATTACTTGAGAAAGATATTCCTATCGACACACGCTATTTCATGGTGGACGAGTTTCAAGATACCAATGATTTTCAGTGGGGGATCGTAACCAAAGCGGCAAACAAGCAAAATGCCAACCTCTTTATCGTCGGTGATGAGAAGCAATCCATCTTCTCTTTTCAAGGAGCGGATGTTACGGTCTTTGGTCGTGCTAGAGAGCAGATGAAGGCTAATACCCTTACCATGACACTTAATCGACGTAGCGACAAAGCGGTGATAGATATAGTCAATGCAGTCTTCTCCAAAGTAATGCAAACGAAAGAGATACAAAAACAAAACACCGACTGGTCACAACTTTTAGAATCTTGTGATGAAACCATAGACAATTTGATTCAAGAAGCTGTAGAGATCTTGGAATCAGTTCGAATGGATGAAGGATTTCGCACATCATATACACCGCTAAAACATATAAAAGAACGCAACGGCGGAAATGTAGAACTTTTGATAACACCTATCGATCATACAAAAGAGGAGTGTGATATTGAGTGTGACGAAAGCGAACAGGAGATGCGCCATATCGCTTCTTATATCAAGAAAGTGCTCACAACAGATCTTCATCCAAAAATAAAAGAGGCTTATGAAAAGGATGAAAAGGCTATCGCAGTGCTGTTCGATACGCGTAAACAGATGCTCTTGCTCAAACGTAAGCTCACTGAACTTGGTATCGCTGCCAAGGTGGCTGACAGTGGAAACTTCTATGATACTAAAGAGGTTAATGACATTTTCATAGTACTCAAGCTTCTAACTCTTCTACCATTGAAGGAAGAACTTACATCGAGACAGAGATATGTCATAGCCGGGGCACTGAGATCCAATATCTTACGTTTTGATGGCGATGGTATCGACGATGTGTTACGGGATGGAGGAGAGTTGCCCGAGATACTTTATAGATGGAAGAACCTTTCAAAGCGTATGAATTCAGCAAAACTTATTGATATCATTGTTAAAGAAAGCAATCTTTTGCATATCTACCGCCAGCTCGAGAACTATGCACAAAGAGTTGCCAACATTGACAAGCTCATAGCCGAAGCGGAAGCCTTTGCTGAACAAAATGGGGGTGATCTTTATCTCTATGTCCAAGAACTCGAGCGACTGATCCATGATGAAAATGTAGAGAGTGAAGAGGCTTTTGTGATCGAAGAAGGAGTAGGATCTATAGAAATCCGTACGATACACAGCTCCAAAGGATTGGAGTGGCCGATGGTCATTCTTGGCAGTACACATCGTTCATTTATGGGAATGCAGCCAAGTGAGAGTTTGGTGTTCGATCAGTTTGATGGACATGAGATCGTCGGGTTTAAAGTGGGTGAATATGCTCCGCTCGCCTATCGCTTTGTCAAGGAGAGATTGAAGCTCAAGCATATAGAGGAGCGTAAACGATTACTGTATGTAGCGATGACGCGCCCAGAAAATATATTGCTGGTCTCTACAGTACTGAATAAGACTGACAATGGCATAAGACTTTGTGGAAGATGTGGTGATAATAACTACTTCTCACTGATCAACAAGGCACTAGGATTAGATCTCGATGAGTTATGGGACGATGAAGCTAGTGAGAGAACATTAAATGATATCAAAGTTTGGTATCCACAAAAATGGGAGGGGGTAGAAAGCAGTATAGAAAACACTCCAATCTGTAAACCACCACATCTTAAACCTCGTACATTCGCCAATCGTCATATCGTTCGTCCAAGTGGTACACCTTCTTCTATGCTTGACTTCCTCGAGCCAGACACCTTCAATGCAGCAAATGCCGGTACAGTCGTGCATAGGATCATCGAAAAGTGTTGGAAAAACCTTGATGAAAGTGCTTGCATACAGAAATGGATAGATGCTTACGATGTCCCAAATCAGTGGCAAGATCGTATTGTCAAGATGGCGCAAGCATTTCAAAAATCACCACACTATCAAAAGGTTATAGAGGGAGCAGAGGCCTATTTCGAGTATGACTATACTTATGTCAATACAGAGGGAAGACGAGTTTATGGTAGCATCGATCTACTCTACTTTGATGAAGAGAGCAATGGCTGGGTAATTGTCGATTTTAAGACGACAGCTTTAAATGGTCTGACACATGAGGAAGTGATGAAAATGCATGGATATGACAAACAACTCAATGAGTATGCTCATTATATCGAGTCGGTGCAGGGGAAGGGTAGTGTTACAAGCATGGAAGTTTGTTGGCTGTGGGAGTTGGCAAAGAACCAGTAGTTAAGCTCATTTCTTCTGATTGACCTTTAGCGCATAATGAATTATCCAGACATAAAGCTGTCATTAAAAAGCAGTACACTTCAAATGACAGATTAAAATGCTGAAGGATAATGATGGAAAAGTTTAAACAATATATTTATAATACACATTTTTCAGTAGATACAAGAGATGTCATATGTAAGATGTTTGAAATCTGTAGATACGCATCAACTTGGCCACCCGTACGCATAAACACTTGGCCACTTGAGTGCTAAAAAATATTCTTACGATATTGTAGCATAGGGTGGCCAAATAAATTACTGATTTGCAAGCAATTCTCTCATAGATGGGCCACTGAGTTCAATTTTGTGTGAAGTGTGAATGAGTCTATCCATCATAGCATCAGCTATCGTTTCATTTCCTAAATAAGCATACCACTCTTTTATCGGGAGTTGTGCTGTAATGATAAGTGAACCATTAAAAGTTCTCTCCTCAACTATCTCAAAGAGATCATTAATCTCATCTCCTTTTAACGGTGTAATACCAAAGTCGTCAAGCAGTAGAAGTTTAAACTTCGATATTCTTGCAAGCGTTTTTGTGTAACTTCCATCAAGCCGTGCCATTTTAATCTCTTCAAGAAGTGCCGGTATCCTGTAATATTTTGCAGAGTAGCCAAGAGAGATAGCACGCCTAGCGAATGCCTGCATAATAAAACTCTTCCCCGTTCCAGTAAGACCATTGATGAGGATGTTTTGAGATTTATTGATAAACTCACAACTCGCTAGTGAAAGTATCTGAGATTTATCGAGTTTTCTTTTTGCAGTGTAATCTATTGCTTCAAGTGAAGCATTTTTATCTTTGAGTTTTGCTTGAGAGAGCATTCTTGTGATGCGTTTGTCTTTTCGCTGATTTATCTCCGCTTCAAAGAGGTGATAGAGCCGCTCCTCGAAAGAGAGTGAAGTGTAGTTTGTATCTTCACTTTGCAGTTGCAATGCATATTTAAATCCTGAGAGAGAAAGTGCTGTTGCCTGTTCCAATACTGTAGAGAGTGTTATCATGATTTTAGCACCTCACTCTTTTTACTGAGTTGCTGGGCATAATACTCACTGCCCCTGATATTTTCATGTTGGTTCATGTAAGTGTTATTTGCACTTGATGGTAATTGATTATGAATCAGATAGCTTTTTGTTTTTAGCATTGACTCTATAAATGCTACCTTGTAGTTGTTCACATCCAAAGCTACTGTTGCAGCAGCTTCTAAAGCGTGATTTCCATATGTTTTTGAAAAGCTTAAAATTGCTATACAGGCTCTATAGGCTTTTGCAGGATGATCCCTTTTATTCATGATAGACTCCATCAGTGCGGTTGTATAAATACCGATAGAGTTCGCCCAGTTAAGGATTCTTCTTGGATTCCACTTTTCATATTGACGCTGGTATTCATTTGGTAGATGTGAGAGTATAGTGGAATCATGATAGCGCTGTGACATTTTTGGATGGTGTGCTATTATCTCTCCATCAAGTGAAATCACTACAGATGTACTTGTGTAGGTTATATCTACTTTTTTACCTATATGGATGTATGGAACAGAGTATCCACTTCCTTCTAGCTCTACATGATAGGTGACATCAACAGTAGCGCGTTTAAACTCTTTAAAAATGTATTGATTGGCACGCAGTGGGTGTAGATAAGGTTTGTCCAGCAGTTCAAAGAGCTCTGTTCTGCTTTTTTTCAGACGGCGAACTATTTTATTGTTGTAGCCATCAAGGAGTAGGTTTATCTGTTGATTGAGCTCATCAACACTGAAAAAGGTATGGTGACGCAGTTTCATCAGAATCCATCGTTGTATCGCTTTAACTCCAAGTTCTACTTTTGATTTGTCTTGTGGTTTATACGGACGTGCCGGCTCTATTGCAACATTGTAGTGTCTTGCCATATCTGCATAACTCTCATTGAGTTTTACCACACCTTTTTTATTTGAGATCACCGCTGCTTTAAGGTTGTCGGGTACTAATATGTTGGGAACGCCTCCGTAAAAATGAAAGGCTTGTACATGGGATTCTATAAAGTGTTTGGTTGATTGTGTAGGAGTGGCGTGTACAAAGGTATATTGCGTATGACGCTCAAACGGGCCACCAAACGCGGAGCACATCCGGCCACCCCTCTTAGAGATATTTTCTGTAACACCATTTTAGCATAAAGCGGCCGGATGTTGATTTTTTAGTACTCAATATTTTC
>Ga0256829_1002929_pt1 | contig 12283 bp, 12 predicted proteins | sample 131447metaG_FD_185979 | JGI IMG/M metagenome (GOLD analysis project Ga0256829, IMG submission 185979) | Hydrothermal vent microbial communities from Lau Basin, Pacific Ocean - 131-447 | ecosystem: Environmental > Aquatic > Marine > Hydrothermal vents | place: Pacific Ocean: Lau Basin | collected... | reverse complement strand
ACATATAATTTTACTCTCTTGTTCATAAGCGAAGAGATTACTCCAAAAAAATAGTAAAATTACTATAGCAATTAATCTCATTCATATCCTATATTATTTAATAGACAAAATAGTTTCTTTTTTACTAAAATTATATCTAAATATTTCTCAAAACTTAATTTTAGTGCTATAATACTTACTTATACAATTATTTAAGGATAAATTTATGACTTCACTTTTCCTTCGCATGCGTCTTGTTCACTGGATTGGCATTGCACTACTACTTATAAATGCTTTTGTTTTTACAAATAATCTTATTTCTCAAATTGTACAGATAGTTGTTGCTGTTGTAATTCTGATACATGATATTGATGAAAAAATAAATGGTGTTGATGTAGCAAAAAAAATCATAGCAACTCTCGCTGATTTTAAAATAGGAGATACAATCAACATTAAGTTAAAATTTTCCAAAGAATATAGGGAAATGATTGAACTCATTACCAAATTTACAAAAAAAGTAAACGAAGCAAAACAATTGGCTACAACCTCTAGTAGAATAGATGATGATTTAAATAATCTCAATACAACTGTTTCTCAGTTGGAAAATGATTTTAATGCATCAACTATTTCTGCAAATAACCTTCTTAAAAAATTAAATCTTATAGAAAATGAATCGAAAATGAATCTTGAATTTTCAGAAAATGTATTGAGTAGTTTAAATAATGTTTCTAGCAAAATTAATAATTCAGTCTCGCAAATGTCTATGCTAGAAAATCAGGTTATGCAAACACATGAAGGAGAAATAACTGTAAATGAAAACCTTAAAGCTCTTACACAAAATGCTGAAGACATTAAAGATATTTTAAACATTATATCTGACATATCCGATAAAACAAATCTTTTAGCACTCAATGCAGCTATTGAAGCAGCTCGTGCAGGTGAGCATGGACGTGGTTTTGCCGTGGTTGCAGATGAAGTACGAAAACTTGCTGAAAATACACAAAAAGCATTAACTGAAATTAATGCAAGTGTCAATGTTATAGTGCAAAGCATTTCAGATGCAAGTAGCAGTGTAGAAGTTAATGCGAAGTCCGCACTTGAGCTTGTAGAAATTTCAAAAGAGTTGCAATCAAGTCTAGGCGAAGCGAGTCGTGAGGTCGAAGATACATACCAAAAAAGTTTAGCTGATACAGAAAATTCTGAAATAATTAAAAGTGAAGCAGATAATTCTGTTCAGTTAACATCCGAACAAATTCAAAAAATGGATATTACAAAAGAGTTCATCAATACCATAAGAAAAGAAGTTTTACATGTAGATACTATAACAAAAGAGTTAGTAACTAAAATATCACATATTTAAGTTACGATAGTTTTCCATACATTTCATTATGAAAATTGAGTGCATATCTATCGCTCATACTTGCAATATAATCAGCTATAACACGATGTTTGTTTCTTACATGTAATTGTTTGTAGTAAAACTGTGGAAGCATTTTTTCTTCTTCCATAAGTCCTTTGTACAAGCCTTTTATGGCCTGTTTTCCTGCATACATTTTTCTTACTATATCTTTATGCTGGTACATTTTTACAAAAAGGATTTTTTTGAGTTTTTTTATCTGGGTTTCAAGTTCTTTATCAAAACCTATAGGCATTTCTTCTTGATGGGCAACTTTTTCTTTAGAATATTCAAGCAAAGAGTAGACCAAATGGTTAATGAGGTTTGAGCTGAATCTATAACGAAACATCTCATCATTTTCTGCACCGACACCTTCTAGGGCAACTTTTTGTAGTATTTCACAAGCAAGTTCACTCTCTTTTAAATCTTCAAAACTTATAAGTCCCGAATTCACACCATCATCTATATCATGGCTCATATAGGCGATTTCATCAGCACGGTCAACCACCATAGCTTCATAAGTAGGATGTTTATCAAGGTTAAATTTTTCATCTATGCTCTTTGGCAAAAAAGGTTTTTTATAAGGGTAAGAGTGTTTTAAAATACCTTCAAGCGTTGCAAAAGTAAGATTAAGCCCATCAAAACCTTTATATCTTTTTTCCAATTTTGAAACAACTCTAAAGGATTGAAAATTATGTTCAAACCCATTTGAAAAGCCATCAACTTTTAAACATTCATCGAGTGTATCACCGCCAATATGTCCAAAAGGGGTATGCCCCAAATCATGTGCCAAAGCAATCGCTTCTGCCAAAGATTCATTTAACTCAAGTTGAGAAGTAATAGAACGAGCAATTTGTGAGACTTCTATAGAGTGTGTCAAACGTGTACGAAAAAAATCACCTTCATGGTTTAAAAAAACCTGTGTTTTATACTCAAGTTTTCTAAATGAGCCAGAGTGAATTATTCTATCTCTGTCTCTGGCATAAGGATTACGAAAATCTTTGTCTATTTTATAAAATCGTTCATAAGGTTTCAATATTTTTCTTTTACGCTTTTTTAATAAATTCAGTTTTTAAATAAATTTTTGTTCCGTTTACGCGACCTTCAACATGGTCATCCATATCGTTAGGAAGGGTAATGCGAGTTACTGTAGTCCCACGTTTCGCGGTAAAACCTGCTCCTTTAACATCTAAATCTTTTAAAATTACAATGCTGTCACCAGCTTTAAGTTCAACACCATTAGCATCACGAAATACAACTTTGTTTGCATCTGCATTTATTGCAGCCTCGGCAAGTTTTTGCTCTGCCTCTTCAAGATACATCATATCTATCATATCCCCACGACCAAGCTTGTTCCATAAAATATATGCCATTACTTTTACGGCAGGTGTTTCACTCCACATTGCATCATTTAAACAGTTAAAGTGTGTCTCATCAAGCTCACCACTCTGTATTTGATCTTTACATGTAGCACAAACATAAACGCTCTGCTCTTTACTCCCATCACTTACAGGTAGTTCTAAAACACTTACATCTTCACTACTTCCACATAATTCACATACTTCACTTCTCGCCATTATTCATCCTTTATAAATATTTTTGCAATTATACTACTTTTCTTTATGAAACTCTATTTCTGAATCAAGTACTTTTTTCTTGTCTGTTACTTTATTAAATGCTTTATCTGCCTCTTTTTCACTGTAGGATCTACACTCTTGCGGTACCGTTGCACCCGGTTGGCTCTCTAATTTTTGACACATTGCAGCCGTCACTTTAAAGTGAGAGCATCCACTTAAAAAAAGTGCTGTTATTATTATAATTTTATACATAAAAAATCCTATTTTTTCTTAATAATTAAATCAAGGTATTTTTGAGGAGTGACTTTTATCATCTCCTGAGCAAGCCATCGTATTTGAAAATAAGCAGCACCACTATCTCTAAGTGTCAAATAATTTTTTAAACTTCTTAAATTAAAAGTTACAACCATATCAACTTTTACATTATCGGTAATAATATGCTTAAAAGCATCTCCGACATTTCTTTTTTTCTTGCCGTTTTGCAAAGCATCATATAATGCTTGAGCTTCGCCGTTGAGTTCTTCAATAAAATGAAGTGAACTTTTGGCAACGACAATTGCATAAAAATCTTCTACTTTTTTTGACTGAAAATCAAGCTTATCAAACATTGCTCCAATTTCAAGCCTATTATACTCTGTATCTGCTGTTACAAACATATTGAATGTTTGTACGGTATTTATAAAAAAATCTTTCCCACCACCATGTTTTGCAGCAATAAACGCATTTATTAGAGAACTCATAGTATAACGAGTACTCCGAACACTAATAGCTTGAATACGATGTCTAGCATGTTCTTGCAATACCCCACGGCTTGTACCACGAATGAGATAACTCAGGTTGGCATGTTCTAATATAGAGTGGTGAAAATAGGTCCAAGCCAAATCATCAAGCAGGTGAGAATCTTCTATTGCATTCAAGTTTTGGCACATATTTTTATCAGGTAGTCTGTTCTCAATTTCTTGAACAACATCATTCTCACTATTTGAAAAACTGTCATAACATGTACGTGCCGCTGTTTCTGCTACACCTATGCCAGTATCTTGCAGTAGAACAACTTCCGGCTTTACATACTCTATGCCATACATATTTTCCATAAGCACACCCTCAATTAAATTACTTGTATTCTACTATAAAAAAGCTTAGAAAGCTACTTGAGTACACCGTCTAAAATAGGAACAAAGTCACAATCTTCAAGTTCTTCCTCTTCAATACGTCCGCCATTTTTTATAAAACGAGTTATAACCTGTTTGTTACCCTTTTGCAGTGGTGCAACTAAAATACCACCATCTGCCAACTGTTCAAAAAGCTTTTGTGGTACTTCTTTGGCTGTTGCTGAAAAAAGAATTCTATCATAAGGTGCATAAGCAACCCATCCGTTTTGACCATCATCTGTACGTGTATGAACATTATTTATGCCGAGTTCACGAAATCGTTTTTTCGCTTCAAGTATCAAAGGTTCTATACGCTCAATCGTAAATACCCCACGAAAAAGGTGTGAAAGTACCGCAGCCTGATACCCACTTCCACAGCCGACTTCTAAAACTCTATCTGCTCCACGCGGAAAAAGATACTCCGTCATTTTTGCAACTGTTAAAGGAGAACTAATGTATTGATTCGCACCTATTGGCAATGCATCAAGTTTATAAGCATTTTGTCGAAACCCCGCCGGAACAAAAGCTTCTCTGTTTGTTTTAGCGATAGCATTCTTAACGGCCTCGCTTAATCTAAATTTTGCATCGCACTCATCTGCCAAACGTGCTGTTTTTGTTGCTGTTATTCTATCCAAATTACTCTATCCCTACATTCATATATCTTCTCATTAGTGTTATTTCTTTTTTCTTATATGCTACATTTAAGCAAGGTGTATTCCCATTTCTTATAGCTTTACCCTGAGGAGTAATAATCCCACTCATTGCACTACACTCTTTATTTGCACTATCACTTGCAATAACATAACATTGATTCATCAGTGCTAGTGCTTGTATTAGAATTTTAAAATGTTCACTGCGTAACTCTCCCCACCATGATGGCACAGCAATCACATCAGCACCTTCAGCTTTTTGCCATAATTTTTTAAAACGAAGTTCAAAACAGATAAAAACTGCTAATTTAATCCCGGCAACTTCTATGATTTTAAAATCTTCATCACTGCCTTCTTGCATATATTTATCTTCATCACCAAACTTAAAAAGTCTGGCTTTTGCCCGCTGAAATACAACTTCACCATTATAAAAAACTTTAGCGAAATTAAAAATCTCTTCATCTTTTCTTTCTAACATTGTTACAACAATTATTTTATTAAAAGAGACTTTTTTTAAAGCCTCTGTTGCTTTGGATGCAAATGCAAGCATCTCATCCATATGTTCATAATCAAATGAAGTCAAACAAACTTCAGGTGCAACTATAATAGAATTTTTTTTTGTTTGTGTTATTAATTTTAAAAGTGTTTGTAAATTACATTCGTAATTCTTTGTTGTTTCAAACAATAGAGAACAAAGGGTATATTCACAGCTTTTAGAAATCATCATCAAAAGTAAGAGAACCTTTAGAGTAATTTGCTACATTTCCTTCAAAAAAGTTTGTTTTTTGATCGTTAAATTTTGAAAAATCATCTACCCATTTTATAGGGTTTGAAACATTATAAAGTTTTTCAAATCCTACAGAAGTTAATCTGTCATCTGCAAGGTATTGAATATACTGCTCAACTATATCATCCGTAAGACCTAAAATTTGTCCTTGAGTGATGTATTTTCCCCATTCGGTTTCGAGTTTTACTGCTTGCTTGAACATTGCAATTACATCTGCTTTTAATTCATCTGTGAAAAGGTCTGCTCTCTCTTTTCTCAAAGTATTAATAAGGTTTTGAAAAAGAACTAAGTGTGTTACTTCATCACGTTGTATGAAACGAATCATTTGTGCAGAACCTAGCATTTTTCCAGAACGTGCCAGTGTATAAATATAAGTAAATCCACTGTAAAAATAAATACCTTCGAGAATTTGATTGGCGAAACATGCCTTTACAAAATTTGTATCAGTAGGATGCTTTGCAAGTTCTTGATACACTGCTGCAATAGCATCATTTTTATGTTTTAGCATCATATCTCTACGCCAAAGTTCATATATCTCTTCAGAATTTGTTGAAATACTATCAACCATAACAGCATAACTTTGTGAGTGAAGTGCTTCTTCAAAAGATTGACGTACTAAAATGAGATTAATTTCAGGAGCGGTTACATAGGGATTTACATTATCAATGAGATTATTTGTTTGCAGTGAATCCATAAAAATAAGTTGTGAAAGTGCTTTATCATAAGCAGTTTTTTCAGCATCGGTGAGTTGTTTATAATCGTTCACATCTCTTGTCATATCAACTTCTTTTGGAAACCATGTGTTATTTAACATCATCTCCCACAAATTATATGCCCACTGATATTTTATATTATTTAATTCAAAAATTCCTGTCGGATTACCACCAAATACCCTTCTATCATTTACATTTTCAGTTGAGTTAGGGTTATATATCTGTTTTCTATTCATTTGGAGGCTCCGAATATTTTTATTTTTTGTAAGTGATTATAGCCATCTATACATAAAACTTTGATAAGATGATTCAATGAATGATTTACAGCAATTTAAACCGGCATTTGGATTAAAAAACAGACATTTACAAACACTCTTTGCAAGTCTTTTTAAAAAAATTTCTCTTACAGATTTTGCAATAGAAACATTCATTCTCAGTGATGGAGATTTTGTAGAATGTTACTGGCAAAAAATCAATCATCATCAAGAAAATACTCCTATTGCCATTCTTTTTCATGGACTTGCAGGGTCGTATAAATCTCCTTATATTCAAAGCACAATGAAAGAGCTTAAAGAGGCAGAATTTAGTAGTGTACTTATGCATTTTAGAGGCTGTTCAGGCAAACAAAACCTTAAACCAAAATCGTATCACAGCGGTGATACCCAGGATGCCTACGAATATATAAGCAGTATCAAAAAAAGATACCCTCAGGCAAAAATTTTTGCTGTAGGTTTTTCACTTGGAGCAAATATGCTCTTAAAACTTTTGGGTGAAAAAAAAGATAAATGTCAATTAAATGCCGCAATAGGAGTCTCTGCTCCCTTACAGTTAGATGTCTGCTCCAGCTATATGAATAAAGGCTTTTCAAAATTTTATCAAAAACTTCTACTTAAAGATTTAAAAAAAGATTTGGACAAAAAATATGATCATTTTGAAATGGAAGAACTTCTACATGTAAAAAGAAATGATATAAAAGAATTGAACACTTTTTGGGTATTTGATGATGCTTATACGGCACCCATTCATGGTTTTACATCTGCACAAGATTATTATACAAAATCAAGTGCCAAGCAATTTTTAAAAGATATACAAATACCAACACTTATAATTCATGCAAAAGATGACCCTTTTATGCCTTTACAAATAATACCAAATCAAAATGAAGTATCTCAAGCTGTTACATTACAAATCAGTGAATATGGTGGTCATGTTGGATTTATTTCAGGGAGTTTCTTTGCACCAAAGTACTGGCTGCCTATGCGGGTGGTAGAATTTCTTAATACATTTTTAGAAAAAGAGTTTCAAGAAAAAACTTGAAACTCTTTGTTTTATTTACGAGAATTTCTTTTTCTCTCAGCTTCTGTTAAGAATTTTTTACGAATACGTACAGATTGTGGAGTAACTTCAAGAAGTTCATCATCTTCAATCCACTCTAAAGCACGCTCTAATGACATATCTCTAAATGGAACAAGCTTAATAGCTTCATCAGCTCCTGAAGTACGAACATTTGACTGTGCTTTTCCTTTAATAGGATTTACAACCAAGTCATTTTTACGAGCATGCTCACCAACAATCATACCCTCATATACTTCAGTCTGAACACCGATGAAAAGAACACCACGGTCTTGAATACCAAAGAGTGAAAATGCAAGAGTTGAACCTGCAGTCATTGAAACAAGTGCACCATATGAACGTGACTCAACTTCTCCATTAAATGGACGAAATTCTAAGAAAGAGTGATTCATTACACCCTCACCTTTTGTATCTGTTAGAAACTGTCCACGGAAACCAATAAGTGCACGAGCAGGAATTTCAAACTCAATACGTTGGAAACCTTGACCCATTGGTAACATTGATTTCATTTCAGCTTTTCTTTTACCAAGACGCTCAATAACTGTACCACTTAAATCTTCAGGAACATCAATGACCAAATGTTCAAATGGTTCACATTTAACACCATCAATCTCTTTTCTAATAACCTCTGGACGAGAAATACTAAATTCATAACCTTCACGACGCATATTTTCAGCAAGAACAGTAATTTGAAGCTCACCACGACCTGAAACTTTAAATTTACCTTCACCTACAACTTCTAATTTCATTGCAACATTTGTATTCATTTCGAATTCTAAACGCTCACGAAGTTTATTTGAAGTTACGTGTTTTCCCTCTTTACCAGCAAGTGGAGAATCATTTACAGCAAATACAACTGTAAGTGTAGGCTCTTCAACATGCATAGGATCAAGTGCCATAGGGTTATTAACATCACAAACAGTATCACCAACATCAACAGTTTCCATACCAGCAAATGCAACAATATCACCAGCTTCTGCTTGATCAATTTCCATACGATTTAGACCATGAAAACCGATTAGTTTAGAGATTTTACCCTTAACCATTTCACCATTAGCTTTTGCAAGCATAACATTGTCACCCTTGTTTACTGTACCATTAAAAATACGGCTAATTCCGATTTTACCAACATAGTTATCATAATCAAGTGTAAATACCTGTGCTTGAAGTGGATTTGCAGCATCACCTTCTGGTTCAGGAACATCATTTATAATTGTTTCAAAGATACATTCGAAATTTCCATCAGGATCATCCATATCTAATTTAGCAATACCATCACGAGCAGCAGCATAAATAATTGGAAAATCTTGTTGATCATCGGTTGCATCCATTGCAGCAAAAAGGTCAAACATTTCATCTACAACTCTATCACAATCAGCAGAAGGTTTGTCAATTTTATTAATTACAACGATTGGTTTTTTACCAAGTGCTAGCATCTTTTTAACAACAAACTTAGTTTGAGGCATAACACCTTCATACGCATCAACAAGAACTAAAACACCATCAACCATTTTTAGTACACGTTCAACTTCACCACCAAAATCAGCGTGGCCCGGTGTGTCAATAATATTAATTTTATAATCTTTATACATAATAGCAGTATTTTTAGAAAGAATCGTAATACCACGCTCTTTCTCTAAATCGTTACTATCCATAGCACGTTCGTCATGTTGTTCATGTGAACCAAATGTACCAGATTGTTCTAGTAGTCCATCAACTAATGTAGTCTTACCGTGGTCAACGTGAGCGATAACAGCAATGTTTCTTATTTTTTGCATAAGGGTTTCCTTTATTTGGAAAATTTTCCGCGATTATACCCAAATAATTATTATATCCTTGTAAAATTAGTGATATAATTTCTTATGATAAAGTACCCAGAGAATTTAGATAACATTTTTGAAACACTTTATAAGCACAATATCAAACCCATTATAGTTGGTGGATATATCCGTGATGCACTTCTACATGTAGATTCTAATGACATTGACATTGAACTTTACGGTATAAATTCTCTTGATGCAATAGAAAAAATATTACAAAAATTTGGAAGTGTTAATAGTGTGGGAAAAAGTTTTGGTGTATGTAAACTTCATTATCATGGTTTAGACCTGGATTTTTCTCTGCCAAGAGAAGACAGTAAAATCGCTGCCGGACATCAGGGATTTACAATAAAACTGCATAAAAATTTAGACTTTACAACCGCTGCAAGCAGAAGAGATTTTACAATCAATGCAATAGGTTATGATGTTAAAAATAAAAAAATACTCGACCCATTTAACGGCAAACAAGACTTAAGTGAGAAAATACTTAGAGCCGTTGCTATACAAAAATTTCCGCAAGATCCTTTACGAGTACTTCGTGCTATTGTCTTTTGTGCACGTTTTGATTTGGTATTGGAAAAAGAATTACTGCTTACATGTAAAAATATGATTCAAAACAAACTTTTAAATGAGTTGCCAAAAGAGAGAATTTTTGAAGAGATAAAAAAACTTCTACTTAAATCTGCTAGACCATCAAAAGGCTTTTATTTATTAAAAGATTTAGGAGCTTTCTCTTTCTTTGAGGAGTTTTATTCTTTAACTGAAGAAGAATATAGTGAAATTTTACAAAGTATTGATCTCTTAAAACACTATAATATAACAGATAAAAAAATGTTTGTTATGCTTGCTTTAGCTCTTCTAACACGTAAATTTTCAGATAAAGAACGTCTTCATTTTTTACATCGACTTACAAATGAAAAAAAATTAATTGCAGACATCAGTACTTTCAATACAATTATTTTTGATTATAAGAGTTTTAATCATTATGACATTTATAATCTTGCAACAAAAATTGATATACAATCTTATTATTATTATTTACATGTACAATATAAAAATGAAAAAAAATGTGAACAATTACTCCAAAAAGCGAGAGAATTAGGTGTTTTACACCAAGCCCTTAAACCACTTATTCAAGGAAAAGAGCTTATACAAGAAGGTTTACAGCCTTCAAAAAAATTTGCTTCGCTTCTAAAAGAGGCCTACGAAGCACAAATGCATGAAAAATTTAATACTAAAAAAGATGCAATGAAATGGCTTAAAAAAAGAATTTTACAAGAAGTCTAATATTTTATTTTTCTGTTATTACTACTTCTGAAAGATATTTTCCTTGTATATAATCAATATTCATCTCTTGTGCAAGTTTACATGTAGATTCATCTTCTATATTTTTTATCCATGTTTTTATCCCTTTTTCATGAGCCATAAGATTGAAACCATCTAATATACTGCGATTTTGAGATAATTTTTCTTTATTTGAATAATAAGTATCAAAACGCACAACATCAACATTGAGTTCTCTTAAATATAAAAAACTTGTATGAATTGAACCAAGTCTGTCTATAGCTATAAACACACCTACATCTTTTAAAGATTTAATAATAGTGTTATATCGACTTATATATGAGTAATACTGCGTTTCATTAAGCACAAACATAATATTTGTATCTGTCCCATGTAAAAGTTCTTTTGTTTTTGCAAGAAATTTTTCATTCCTCAAAGAAGTCGGCAAAATATTTATTGCATATATATTTTCACTCTCTTTACAATTTTTTACTAACTCTTCTAAAACCATTAAATCAAAATTTACACCAAGCCCCAATTTATTAATCACTTTTAAGTATGTTTTTGGGTGTATTATTTTATTGTTTTTACCTTGCAATTTTACATAGCACTCTTTAAAGCTCGGCTTATCTTGATAAAAAACTTCTTGTGACATAATAAGTAAACTTTTATTTTCAATGGCATGAATAACCAAAGATTCAAGTTCATTCGGGTTTATATTTTCTTCATTGTATTTTGTATTTCTATTTTTATTTTGCAGTTCAAAAAGATTTTCTATTAAATAATTGAGTTCATAAGAGTAACTTGTATCTGTAATTGCTCCTGATATTTTTATTTCAATATCATCCACTTTTACTTCATTTGATTTAAGGCATATAAGTTCCAAAAGTGTACTGTATTTATTTTGCAGGCCTTCTAAACCTATAACAAAATCACCACCTTTGATATGCCCTATAGGAAAATTTTCAATACCCTCTTTTTTAAGATATTGAACTATCCATTCAACAACATATTTTAAAACTTTATCCCCGTTTTTAATGCCATAGAGATTGTTTATATCATTTAAATTATCTATACTTATAAGTATTAAAGTGTATTGTTTTTTATTTTTTATTTCTTCTTGTAAATATTTATAAAAATACTCTCTTGTAAATGTTTTTGTTACATCATCTGTAATTTTGACATCAAATCCATTGTATATAAGATAAAAAATAAAATAGATACTCACAACTAAAAGAATAATAGCTTCAATATAAAATGAAGTTTGCAGGGTTGCATAGTTGCTAACAAGTGTGTGTGAAATAAGAGCAAGAATAAGTGCAAAAATAGGAAGACCCATTCTAAGTGCTAACTTAAAACGGTATTCTCTCTCTTTTTTTTGTGGGAGTAGCATTTAAACGTCTAAATGTTTTACATCTTTTGCATGCGTTTCTATATAATTACGACGAGGTTCGACTTCATCACCCATAAAAAGTGTAAATGCATCCGATGCAACTTCCGCATCTTCTATAGAAATTTGTAAAAGTACACGATTTTCTGGTGTCATAGTTGTTTCCCACAATTGATCAGGATT
>Ga0256829_1002928_pt1 | contig 12293 bp, 12 predicted proteins | sample 131447metaG_FD_185979 | JGI IMG/M metagenome (GOLD analysis project Ga0256829, IMG submission 185979) | Hydrothermal vent microbial communities from Lau Basin, Pacific Ocean - 131-447 | ecosystem: Environmental > Aquatic > Marine > Hydrothermal vents | place: Pacific Ocean: Lau Basin | collected... | reverse complement strand
GGATAGCCTGAAATTGCATGTAAGAGAGTTAATTTTGCATCGCTATATTTTCTAAAAGTATTCACTGCATGTTCTATCTCTTCTAGTGTTGCCATACCTGTTGAAAGTACAAGGTTTTTTCCAGTTTTAGCACACTCTATGATAAGGTCATCCCATAAAAGTTCATAGGATGCTATTTTATAAAAGTCAACAAAAGGTTCTAACTCTGCAACAGCTTCAAGGTAAAAAGGGGTACAGCTAAATTCCATCCCAAGAGAATGAGTGTAAGCAGATAATTCCGGTAAAAACTCTACAGACAACTCCCACTCTTTTCTTCTTTTATGCTCTTCACTTTTAGCAAGAATCTCTGGTGCAAAAAGTTTGTCAATCTTAAAAAGTTGAAACTTTACAGCATTGCAGCCTATCTCTTTCGATATATCTATAAACTTTTTTGCTCTTTGAATATCTCCGGAATGATTACTGGAGACTTCTGACATGATATATACTCGTTTATTCATTTTCCCCTCTTAAATTGTAAACAAGACTATTGATTTTTTTTGATTTTTTTGATATAATCTATTCATAATTTGTCAACTTCATTTTTTTGGAGTATGACCGCTCCCCTCTTTTTAGAGGGGTTAACTACTTTTGTAAACTCTTTTTTAAGTTCTAAAAATTTCTCTCTATTTAATTCTGCCACAAAGTACTTGGCTCTTTTTATATCAAAAACTTTTGCTTGCGACAATAGGGCAATATTTACTCTATCTTTAAACTCTATTTTAAAATAATATTTCCCTTTTTTGATTTTGGAGCTAAGTGGTATGCCAAAAAATGTTCTATTGTTAAATTTTCTTACTATTAGAACCGGTCTTAGATATTCAATGCCTTTTCCATAGGTTTCATAACCTATATTTTGTCCAATAGACATAAAAAAAATATCTCTTTCTCTAAATTTTAAAATTTGTTTATTTTCTTGAATTTGCTGTTTTTTCACATTCCATTTATCAAAATTATTTGGAAACAGAGTTTTATACATAAGCTCCGCTCTTGTAAAATCTTCCATAGTATCTATATCTTGCACTAAATGACGAGGCAATACTACAGGGATGGAGTCTTTTCCAAAAAATACATCTTTACTCTCACAATTTCTTTTGCTCCAATAGAATTGCCCAGCATCCTGATAAGCCTCTTCCAAGTCTTGACTTCGCTTGTAAAAATTGCTCTTATCGAACATTTCACATCGTTCATCTTTTGTGATTTTAAAAGTTCTTTGGATAGGAAATGGCATAGATGTTACGCTAAAAGCGTTAATTGCGTCTGAATTTTGCAACTTCACAAATCCATCTTCAAGATACTTCTCTTGTAAAAATGGAGCGGTTGCATATATGGTGCAAACATACTCATATAGCTCTCCTTGCTTTTCTAGTGTTTGCAGAACATAATCTATAACTTCACCAGTATTGGTAAAATCATCAGCCAGTTGGACTGGACGCATCTGAGCTTCTGCACCATAATGCTTTGCTACGGTTGCTATCTCATCGCTATCTGTTGAAACTAAAACTTTTTCAAACAGTTTTGAATTTAGGGCAGTTTCTATGGAGTAAGCAATAAGTGGTTTGCCACAAAACTCTTTTATGTTTTTTTTAGGTATTCTTTTGCTCCCACAACGAGCTGGGATGATTGCTATGTTCATCGTCTACACTCTTTGGCATTTTTTAAAATCTCCAAAAGTGTATCTGCTACAAACTTCGCATCCTCAATGCTCATTTCTTGATGGCAAGGTATAGAGAGTTCTGCTTTGTAAAACTCTTCTGCGTTTTGTAGTTTTTGCTCTTTAAATCGCTCTTTGTAGTATGAAAACTTATAGATTGGCTTGTAGTGTACTTGCACTCCTATGCCTTTTTTAGATAGAGCTTCAAAGATATCCTCTTTTGCACACCATAAACTTCTATCAAGTAAAATAGGATATAGATGATACGCACTCTTTACATGTAAAGGTATTTTTATATGAAAAAAATAGGGGTTATCTTGAAATCTATCATCATAATACTTTGCTATTTTAGTTCTTTTTTCTATAAAGCTATCTAGCTTTTTAAGTTGAGAAATACCCAAAGCACAAGCCACATCACTCAAGCGATAGTTGTAGCCAAGCTCAGTCATGTCTGAGTTCCAAGCCCGCTTTTTTACTATGCCGTGACTTCTTAAAAGTTTTGCTTTTTCATATATCTCTTTGTTATTGGTTGCGATTGCTCCGCCTTCACCACAAGTCGTGATAGGCTTTATCGCATGAAAACTAAAAATAGAGATATCTGCTTTGTTTCCCACTTTTTGCCCATCTATGTCGCTTCCTAAAGCGTGAGCACAATCTTCTATGAGGCAGAGGTTATATTTATCACAAATCTCTCGGATTTTGTCAATTTCTACTGGATTTCCACCAAAATCTACTGGAACTACAGCTTTTGTTTTAGCGGTGACAAGCTTTTCGATTTTATCCTCATCTATGTTTCCATTACTTTTAACATCACAAAATATTGGAATTGCACCACACATTAAAGCCGTGTTTGCCGTGGCACAAAAGGTGATAGGTGTTGTTATTATGCTGTCATTATCGCTTAAACCTATAGATTTGTAAGCGACATAAAGTGCAGAAGTGGCTGAGTTCATGACGCATACATGTTTTATACCTAAGTACTCTCCAAGTGCTTTTTCAAACTCTTCCACTTTGTTTCCACCCGTTAGAAAATCACTCTTTAGAGTTTCTACAACAGCATCTATATCATCTTTATCTATCGACTGTCTGCTGTAAGCCATCATGAGTTAATTATCTCCAACAGTCCTTTTTTATCAAGCCATAGAGTATTAGTCCCAGAGCTGTACTCAAAACCAATTTGTACTGGCTTTCCTATCTCTTTTAGTGCGTTACATGTGAAATCACTCGATTGAGTAAATGTTATGCTAGGCTGTATGACATAGTGGTCATCAAACTCCAGAGTAAGGTGGCTATCATCTTTTGGTATCATAGTCTCATGCAGTTTTTCCCCTGGTCTTATACCTATGATTTTTACTCCCAAATTTGGAGCGAGTGCTTTTGCAAGATTTAACATAGTCATAGAGGGAATTTTTGGAACAAATATCTCTCCGCCTTGCATTCGTGCAAAGTTTTTTAGTACAAACTCCACACCTTGCTCTAGCGTTATCCAAAAACGAGTCATATGCTCTTCTGTCACAGGGAGTTCTTTTGCTCCACTATTGATTAATTTTTGAAAAAGGGGAACAACTGAGCCACGACTGCCTAAAACATTGCCATATCTTACAACAGAAAATTGTGTTTGTCTTGAGCCCTTTATATTATTTGCCGCTATAAAAAGTTTATCACTTGCAAGCTTTGTTGCTCCGTAAAGGTTGACAGGGTTTGCTGCTTTATCGGTAGAGAGTGCTATGACTTTTTGAACACCACACTCCAAAGATGTGTCTATGACATTGCTCGCGCCATTTATATTTGTTTTTATACATTCCATAGGATTGTATTCTGCGATAGGAACATGTTTTAGAGCCGCAGCATGTATGACAAAATGCACTCCGTACATTGCTTTTTTAAGACGATTTAAATCCCTAACATCACCTATTAAGTAACGCATACATTTATCATTAAAAACTTGAGCCATCTCATACTGTTTTAACTCATCACGCGAATAGATTATGATCTTATTTGGTTTATACTTTTTTAGTAAAATCTCTGTATATTTTTTGCCAAAACTTCCTGTTCCGCCCGTGATAAGTATATTTTTACCATTAAACAAAGTTCTTCCTTTGTGTTGTTGTAAATTTAATAAAGCAATTTTAATTCCTTTTGAAAATTGTGGTACAATTTGATATGGCAATAAATAATGAAGAATTTTATAAAAAAGCTTTTAAGAAGTATGGTCTGAGTGCTCAAGGGGTAAATTGGAGCTCAAAAGAGTCTCAGGAGGTTCGATTTGAGGTTATTACTGAGATTTTGGGGAAAGATATAGCAAAGAGTGAGATTGTAGATGCGGGTTGTGGGTTTGGGGAGTTGTATGCTTATTGGGCAGATAGAGGCATCTGTCCAAAGAGATATGTTGGGCTAGATTGTGTTAAAAACTCCATTGTTGTAGCGAAGAAGAGATTTGCGGATTTGAGCTTTACATGTAGAGATGTATTAAAGGACGAGTTGCCTTTGGCAGATTGGTATGTGGCAAGTGGTAGTTTAAATATACTCTCATCTTTTGATACTTGGCTCTTTTTGGAGAAGATATTGGAAAACTCCAAAAAAGGCATAGTTTTCAATGTCTTGCAAGGCTATGTGAAGAGTAAAAATTTTAACTATCAAAGCAAAGATGATATCAAAGATTTTGCAAAGCAAAAGGGTTTGGAGTATTTTGTAGTTGATGGATACTTGAAAAATGATATGACGGTAAAAGTGGTAAAATAAAAATACCACTTATTTCAAAATTCTAGGCAGGGTGATGCCTTGTTGTCCTTGGTATTTTCCTTTTTTGTCTTTGTAGGTTGTTTTGCATTGCTCATCGCCTTCTAAGAAGAGTACTTGTGCTATGCCTTCATTTGCGTAGATTTTAGCAGGAAGTGGCGTTGTGTTGCTTATCTCTATGGTTATGTGTCCTTCAAACTCTGGCTCAAATGGTGTAACATTTACGATGATTCCACATCTTGCGTAAGTGCTTTTTCCTAAACAAATCGCCAAGACATTTTTTGGGATTTTGAAGTACTCGACAGTTCTAGCTAGTGCAAAAGAGTTTGGTGGGACTATACATATGTTGCCTACGAAATCTACTATGTTTTTATCATCAAAATTTTTTGGGTCAACTACGGTTGAGCTGACATTTGTAAATATTTTAAATTCATTTCCAACTCTTATGTCATATCCATAGCTACTAACACCATAGCTTACAACATCTGTGCCCACTTGCTCTTCGCAAAATGGTTTTATCATGTCATTTTTTAGTGACTTTTCTCTTATCCATTTGTCTGATTTTAATCCCATATAAGTACCTCATTATCAAATATATGGTATTATAGCAAAATTTATATATGATAAAATTTAGGAGAATGGGATGAATAAGCAAGAGATTAGGGATTTGATGCGTTTTTTTGATAAAAGTGATATTAGTAGAGTAAAAATCAAAGATGGAGAATTTTCTATAGAGTTGCAAAAAGGATTTGATAGTGCTTTGGTTGCGTCATCACCACAAAGTGTTGCTCCAGTAGCAGCTCCCACTGCACCAGCTATTTTGGCTGTGACAGAAGAGTCAAAACCAGCAGACAAAAAAGACGGCGAATCCATAAAATCACCGATGGTAGGAACATTTTATATGGCTCCTAGCCCTGGAAGTGAGCCTTTTGTAAAAGTAGGTACAGTTGTTCGCAAAGGTCAACCAGTAGCTATCATTGAAGCGATGAAAATCATGAATGAGATAGAGGCTGAGTTCGACTGTAGAATCACAGAGACTTTAGTAGGAGATGGAACTCCTGTTGAGTTTGGTATGCCTCTTTTTGGTGTGGAGAAAGTTTAATGTCTAAAATTAGAAAAATTCTTGTTGCAAACAGAGGCGAGATTGCTCTTCGTGCGATAAGAACTATAAAAGAGATGGGCAAAGTCGCAGTTGCCGTTTACTCTACAGCAGATAAAGACGCTCTATATCTAAAGTATGCTGACGCTAGTATCTGTATAGGTACAGAGAAGTCTAGTGAAAGTTATCTAAATATACCAGCCATCATAAGTGCTGCTGAGATAAGCGGATGTGATGCTGTATTTCCTGGATATGGTTTTTTGAGTGAAAATCAAGACTTTGTAGAGATATGTGGATTTCATGGCTTAAAATTTATAGGCCCTTCGGTTGACTCTATGGTTTTGATGAGTGATAAATCCAAAGCAAAAGAGGTGATGAAAAAAGCTGGAGTTCCTGTCATAGAGGGCAGTGATGGAGCCTTGAAAAGTGTTGACGAGGCTAAAAGATTGGCAAAAGAGATAGGCTATCCTGTTATCGTAAAAGCAAGTTCAGGTGGTGGTGGACGCGGAATGCGTGTGGTCGAAAAAGAGGAAGATTTGGAGATAGCATATCTTTCAGCCGAGAGTGAAGCTACTGTTGCCTTTGGAGACGGTACACTATATATGGAGAAATTCATCAAAAATCCTCGTCATATTGAGGTGCAAATCATAGGTGATGCTCATGGCAATGCTATACATGTAGGCGAGAGAGACTGTTCACTTCAAAGAAGACATCAAAAGCTGATAGAGGAGTCACCAGCTGTGGTTTTAGACGAAGAGACAAGAAAAAATCTTCATGAGGTTGCTATCAAAGCGGTAAAATATATTGGCTATGAAAATGCTGGAACTTTTGAGTTTTTACTTGATAGTGATAAGAATTTTTATTTTATGGAGATGAATACAAGACTACAAGTCGAGCACTGCGTTAGTGAGATGGTTAGCGGACTTGACATCATAGAGTGGATGATAAGAGTCGCCCAAGATGAAAAGCTCCCAGCCCAAGAAGATATAGAGTTAAAAGGACACTCCATAGAGTGCAGAATTACAGCAGAAGACTCTATAAAATTTATACCAAGTCCAGGAAAGGTGAGCAAATATATAGCACCTGGTGGAAGAAATGTAAGAGTGGACTCTCATCTGTACCAAAATTATGTGATACCAAGCTGTTATGACTCCATGATAGGAAAACTGATAGTTTGGGGAGAGGATAGAAGCAGAGCGATAGCTAAGATGAAAGAGGCGCTAAGTGAGCTTCAGATAGAGGGTGTTGCGACTGTTCGTGATTTTCACCTTAAAATGATGAGTAATGAAGATTTTATAAATAATAACTTTGATACAAATTATCTCTCAAGATACTAGAGTGTGCCTCTTGGAGGCATACTCTAAATAGTGCATTTTTTAGATATGATGCATATCGGACAAAAGTTTGCAATGCCAGCTATTAGTGGAATGATTCCTAGATAGAACCAAGGATTGCTTAGGTAGACTCCTGTTCCAATCAAAACAGTTCCTAGAACCAACCTTATCACTCTACATGTTTTTTTGATTTTATCAAATTTATTCATTTGTTTGGTCTCCTTAAGACTTTTACATCTGCTACTGATTTTAGTTTTTCAAAATAGTCATCTATGGCAGCTTTCTCTTTTTTGGACGATAATACAGAGTATATATAATTTTTAACTTGCTTAAATGGAAGTGTTTTTACTCCATCTTTCTCTTTTATATAAAACATCGTAAACTCTTTGCCTGTGTTTAATACTGGGGTAAATTCCCCTGATTTTGTCTGGTTGAGAAGTCCTTCTAACTTTGGATTGAGTTTGCCAGAGATGAAACTCTCCTGTTTTGCCTTGACGCCTTGAACGGACAGCATTGGGTTGCTTCTTATTTTTTCTAGTGATTTTTTACTCTTGCTTTGGTATGTGGCGACTTTAAAACTGCTAGCTCTTACAAACTGATTTTTGTTTGTTTCGTAGTATCTTTTCACCTCTTTTTTGTCTATTTTCATGTTTTTTGATGAGATTATCTTTGAGTATAGTTTCTCTTTTGCGATTTTTTGTCTCACATCTTTTTTATAGTCATCTTTTTTGATATCTTTTGCCTTTAGCATTTCATAAAATTGAAATTCAGATATATTGTTTTTTTCTGCAAGTTTTTTTATGTAATTCTCTACTTCAAAGTCACTTACTTTTATATTTAGTTTGTCTATTTGTGCATTTTCCAACTTTTGACGGATAAGCAAATCAAGCGATGCTTTGGTAGAAATTTTAAACTTATTTGCATATCCATAGACCTCATACAGGGTGATTGGTTCATTGTTGACAATGACCGATATGGCATTTACGAGCCCTGCTACAGAAAAAGTTGCCATAAATACAACTAAAACAAATATTTTTAATAAATATTTCATAGATATTTTCACTAATTGTCCTTTGTTAAGTAATGTTAAGTAAAAAGCTTATATAATTTTCATCAGTTATTATATCAAATATTTATTTAAAAAGGTCTGTTTTTATGGTTATAACAAGGTTTGCTCCAAGCCCTACGGGGTATCTGCATATAGGAGGCTTAAGAACTGCGCTGTATTGTTATCTTTGGTCCAAAAAAAATAGCGGTAAATTTTTGCTTCGTATAGAAGATACCGATCTTAAAAGAAACTCCAAAGAGGCAGCACTCGCCATAGAAGAGGCATTTTCTTGGACAAATCTTTCTCATGATGAAAAACCAATATACCAATCAACTAGATTTGATATATACAAATCATATGTAAAGCAGTTGCTAGATGAGGGTAGGGCATATAGATGTTATATGAGTCGTCAAGAGTTAGATGAGCTTCGAGAGACTCAAAGAGCTAACAAGATAAGACCCCATTATGATGGAAGATATAGAGATTTTAAAGGGGAGCCTCCAGCTGGTGTGGAGCCAGTTATCCGTATAAAGGCACCGACAGAGGGTGAGATATCTTTTGTAGATGGTGTCAAAGGAGAGGTGCATTTTAGTGTAGAAGATATGCTTGATGATTTTATCATAGCACGAAGTGACGGTACTCCTACTTACAATTTTGTAGTTGCAATTGATGATGCTTTGATGGGCGTGAGTGATGTGATAAGAGGAGACGACCACCTCTCAAACACTCCTAAGCAAATCGTGATTTATGAAGCACTTGGCTTTAAGACTCCAAAGTTTTACCATGTGCCTATGATTTTAAATAATCAGGGCAAAAAACTCTCAAAAAGAGATGGTGCATTGGATGTCATGGAGTACAAAAATGAAGGTTATCTGCCTGAAGCACTTTTGAATTTTCTTGTAAGGCTTGGCTGGAGTCATGGTGACCAAGAGATATTTAGTTTAGATGAGATGGTAGAGTTTTTCAATCCATCAGATATCAATAAGTCAGCTTCTGCCTACAATGAAGAGAAGCTTGTGTGGATAAATTCTCAATATATCAAGAAACTACCAGTTAAGAGACTTTTAAAAGAGTTAGAATTTTTTGGTGTAAATATAGAAGATTTTAATAAAAAAACAGAGTTGATAGATTTGCTTAGAGACAGAGCAAAAACTATAAAAGAGTTAGCTGTCATGGTAAAAAACATAGTAGATGAGCCGACTAATTATGATGAAAAAGCGTATAAAAAATTTATAAAGGGTGATGCTTTGGAGATTTTAAAAGCATTTAAAGAGACTTTGACAGCACACGAAGAGTGTAGAAGTGCTGCCGAATTTGAAGAAGTGGCGAAAGGATTTTTACAGACAAGAGGATTAAAGCTAAAAGAGTTGGCTCAGCCGATACGAATTGCTATGGTGGGGAGTGCTGTTAGCCCTTCTGTATTTGAAGTTTTAAATACAGTAGGACATAAAAATATAATAGCGAGAATAGAAAAATTATTAAATTTTACAGGAGAAAATTTTGAGTAAAGAGTTATTTAAAAAAGAATCACTAGATTATCATATGGGTGGAAAAATAGGTATAAACTTAAAGACACCATGTACAACAGCGGCAGAGTTATCTATGGCATATACTCCAGGTGTTGCATTTCCATGTTTAGAGATAGCGGAAGATGAAGAGTTGGCTTATAAATACACAAACAAAGCAAATTTAGTGGGAGTCATTAGTGATTGTACGGCAGTTTTAGGTCTTGGAGACTTGGGTGCAGTTGGTGGAAAACCTGTTATGGAGGGGAAATCAGTTCTATTTAAAAAGTTTGCTGATGTAGATGCTTTTGATATAGAATTAGATGAAAAAGATACACAAAAAATCATAGATATATGTATAGCTCTTGCTCCAACTTTTGGCGGAATCAACTTAGAAGATATAAAAGCACCAAAATGTTTTGAGATAGAGCAAAAAGTTCAAGCTGCAGTTGATATCCCCGTCATGCATGATGACCAACACGGAACTGCGATGATAACAAGTGCAGGTATCATCAATGCTCTTGAAATCAGTGGTAAAAAAATAGAAGACATGAAGATAGTAGTTAGTGGTGCAGGAGCAGCTGGAATAGCCTGTGCAAATATGTATAGACTTCTTGGTGCAAAGCATATCGTTATGATTGACTCAAAAGGTGTTATTCACAGCGGAAGAGATGATTTAAACAAGTATAAACAATCTTTTGCACTTGAAACAGATGACAGAACACTAGCGGACGCTATGAAAGGTGCTGATATGTTCTTGGGACTTTCAGCTCCTGGCATCTTGTCTCAAGAGATGGTGCTTTCTATGAATCCGCATCCAATTATATTTGCTTTGGCAAATCCAACTCCAGAAATCACTCCTGAAGAGGTAAAAGCAGTTAGAGATGATGTCATGATGGGAACAGGAAGAAGCGACTATCCAAACCAAGTAAATAATGTCTTGGGTTTTCCATTTATCTTTAGAGGCGCACTTGATGTAAGAGCTACCAAGGTAACTGAGGGCATGAAGATGGCAGCAGCTCGTGCATTGGCAGCACTCGCTAAAGAGGATGTTCCCCAATATGTAAAAGATGCCTACAATGGAAAAGATTTGAAGTTTGGATTAGAGTATATAATTCCAACCCCATTTGATAAAAGAGTTCTTATCTGGGTAGCACCTGCTGTTGCACAAGCTGCATTTGACGAAGGAGTAGCTAGAGTCAAGGATTTTGACATCGAAGCATACAAAAAAGAGCTAGCAACAAAAATAGGACTTTAGCATGAAAAATGTAACTGTTATACATCATCCACTTATAGAGCACAAACTCTCTATTTTAAGGGATGAATCAACTGATCCTTTTCACTTTAGACTGCTTGTAGATGAAATCTCTTACCTTATGCTTTTTGAAGCAACAAGGGATTTACCACTTCGTGATACTACGGTGCAAACTCCAGTGGCAGTTGCAAAAACTAAAAAGTTAGATACAAAAATCATGATCTGCCCGATTCTTCGGGCGGCTCTTGGTATGTTAGATGGAATTTTTAAGCTTATTCCAGATGCTAGTGTTGGTTTTTTAGGTTTTCAAAGAAATGAAAAGACTCTTGAGGCTGAATTTTACTACGCAAAACTACCAAAAGATTATGTAAACAGAACTGCTATCATCATAGATCCTATGTTTGCAACAGGTGGAACTGCGATAGATGCGGTAAATTTTCTAAAGAGCAAAGGCATCAAAGATATAAGATTTATAGCTCTTGTTTCAGCTCCTGAGGGTCTGAAAAAATTTGCCAAAATTCATCCAGATGTGAAAGTTTATACAGCACACATAGATGATGGCTTAAATGAAAATGGCTACATTGTCCCAGGTCTCGGAGATGCAGGAGATAGAGTTTTTAATACTATAGACTGAGCTAAAAATACACAAAAAATTTCTATACAAGCTCATATAGATAAAACAATTTAAAGATTAGGATTAAAAGAATTTGAAGAATTAAATCCAAGAATCCGGCAGCGACCTACATTTCCACAACAGTAAGCTGCAGTATTATCGGCGATGAGTTGCTTAGCTTCTAGGTTCGAAATGGGACTAGGCGTTTCCAACTCTCCATAGCCACCGGAAATCTTGAAGTAAATCTAAGTTTTAGTTAAACTTACTTCAAGACTCTTGGTTCTTGGAAATTATATACTAATCTTACGCACCTTTTCTCGAAAAGTTCTTACTTTTCGTAGCTTTAGGGGGGTTGTAGGGACTTTAGTCCCTGCCTCTATAAGGAGCTTTGCTCATTATAGTGCGTAAAAATAGTCTTATTGTTAAGTCAACAAAGGCAAATTAAAACAATTTGACATAGATTTCTCTATCGTCTTGTACCTCTCTTATTATACTTAATAAGAAAGTGATACTGTTTAGAATAGAATCAAATGCTTTCTACGAAAAAGCTATACTTTTTTGTGCTTCAGTATTTGTTACTTTAGCTCGGACTTTGTTCGAGCGTTAAAAGTAAATAAAAGTAAGCCAAACGACCTATTAGTACTGGTCAGCTAAACATCTTTCAATGCTTACACACCCAGCCTATCAAACATGTAGTCTTCATGAGGTCTTCAGGGAAAGTTAATCTTGGAGTTGGCTTCCCGCTTAGATGCTTTCAGCGGTTATCACATCCGAACATAGCTACCCAGCGGTGCCCTTGGCAGGACAACTGGTACACCAGTGGTTCGTTCAACCCGGTCCTCTCGTACTAGGGTCAACTCTCCTCAACTTTCCTACGCCCACGGAAGATAGGGACCGAACTGTCTCACGACGTTCTGAACCCAGCTCGCGTACCGCTTTAAATGGCGAACAGCCATACCCTTGGGACCTGCTTCAGCCCCAGGATGCGATGAGCCGACATCGAGGTGCCA
>Ga0256829_1002927_pt1 | contig 12298 bp, 12 predicted proteins | sample 131447metaG_FD_185979 | JGI IMG/M metagenome (GOLD analysis project Ga0256829, IMG submission 185979) | Hydrothermal vent microbial communities from Lau Basin, Pacific Ocean - 131-447 | ecosystem: Environmental > Aquatic > Marine > Hydrothermal vents | place: Pacific Ocean: Lau Basin | collected... | reverse complement strand
TAAGGGCAAAGATTTAAGCCGTGCGGAAGCGATTGCTTTAATGGTGAAATATCCACGCATGATTGAGCGTCCTGTTGTTGTGAATGGTGATAAGGCAGCGGTTGGCCGCCCACCTGAATCTGTTTTAGCAATTTTGTAAGTCTTTTAAAAAGGAAATAATATGAAAGTTTTAGTGGTTGGTGGCGGTGGTCGCGAGCATGCATTGTGTTGGAAATTAAAACGCTCGGCATCGGTATCCGAAGTAGTGTGTGCACCGGGTAACCCTGGTATTGCCAAGGATGCGCGTTGTGTGAATGTTGGCGCAGAAGATGTTGATGGTTTGATGGCATTGGCGCGAGACGAGCAGCCTCGTTTGGTGGTGATTGGCCCTGAAGTGGTTTTGGTCAAAGGTTTGGCAAATAAACTTCGTGCCGAAGGTTTTGCAGTCTATGGTCCAGATGCTGCTGCGGCAGAGTTGGAAGGCAGTAAATCATTCTCCAAAGCATTAATGGATGAAGCAGGTGTGCCGACTGCAAAATTTGAAACCCATACCGATGCGGATAAGGCGGAAGCCTTGATTCGCGAATGGGGCGCACCGATTGTGGTCAAAGCCTCCGGTTTGGCTGCGGGTAAAGGCGTTATTGTGGCACAAAGCGTGGATGAAGCGGTGGATGCGGCGCGTGATATGCTTTCGGGCAATTCATTTGGTGATGCAGGTTCGCAGGTGGTGATTGAGGAGTTTTTGGAAGGGGAAGAAGCATCATGTTTGTTTTTGGTATCGGGTGATACGATTCTTCCGCTTGCTTCTTCACAAGATCATAAGGCCCTGCTTGATGGTGATTTAGGGCCGAATACAGGTGGTATGGGTGCTTATTCTCCTGCACCATGTGTTACGCCAACGATTGAGCAGGAAGTATTGGAAACCATTGCTCGTCCCACGATTGCCGCTCTTAAAGCCCGTGGTGCAGAGTTTATCGGCACACTGTATGCAGGCGTGATGCTGACCAAGAATGGTTTGAAAACATTAGAATTTAATGTGCGCTTTGGCGATCCAGAATGTCAGCCTTTGATGTCTCGTTTAAAATCCGATTTGGGTGAAGTTTTGCTGGCAGCAGCAGAAAAACGCTTGGATGGTGTGGCATTGGAATGGGACGAGCGCAAAGCTCTATGTGTCGTTGTGGTATCTGATGGCTATCCAGCCAGCTTTGAAAAAGGGCAGGCGATTGGTGGGCTTGATGCTGTGGAAGAAGCTGGCGCAACCGTTTTCCATGCAGGCACAGCTGAAAAAGATGGTGTGATTGTCAATAGTGGCGGGCGTGTTTTGGGTGTAACGGCATTAGCAGAGAGTGTTGCAGAAGCACAAGTATCTGTTTACACGACTTTGGAAAAGCTTGATTGGCAGGGCGGTTTTTATCGTAAAGATATTGGCTATCGTGCCGTTCAACGTGAGGAGAGCTAAATGGAAGCGATCAACGTATTAATTTTGATGGGTAGCAAATCAGATCGCCCAGTCATGCAAAAAACAGAAGCGGTACTGGAAGAGTTTGGTGTAGCTTATAAAACCATGATTCGCTCGGCTCATCGTACACCTGAAGCAACCGTACAGGCTATTGTCGATGCTGAAGAAGCAGGCTGTCAGGTGTTTATTTGTGCGGCAGGTATGGCAGCGCATTTGGCAGGTGTGGTTTGTTCGAAAACTGTGAAACCTGTGATTGGTGTGCCGATTTCATCGGGGCCATTGGAGGGCGAAGATGCATTGCTTTCAACAGTGATGATGCCACCAGGTTTGCCTGTGGCGACTGTGGGAATTAATGCGGCAAAAAATGCAGGTTTATTAGCAGTGCAAATGTTGGCGCAAAATGATGAACGATTGGTTGAGTTATTAAAAGCGGATCGTGCTGCCCAAGCTGAGGCGATTCTCGCTGAAGATTAACCGAAAACTAGCCACCTTACGTGTTGCAAAAGTATTGCGGAAGGGTGGGCTTCTGGCACACCAAACAGGGACAGTTGCGGGCATTGCCGCACACCCGCGTTGTCCTGTTGCGGTAAAGAAATTACAACGATTTAAGCAACGAAAGGGGCCATTTCTGCTGTTGGCAGATTCGGCATCTAGCGCATTGTCGCAAGCACGATATATCACACCTGCTTTGCGAAAATTGGCGAAAGAATCTTGGCCAGGAGCTGTGACCTTGGTGTTTGCTGCAAAACCTAATCATGCCAACGCTTGTTACCAAAAATGTACGATGGCGGTGCGTGTGGATAGCGATTTAGAAAGTCGCCGTTTGGCAAAGTTATGTGGTGGTTTGTTGTTATCAAGTAGTCTGAATCGATGTGGTAAACCTACAATGGAGCTGCAGCATAAGTTGTACTGGCGTTTTTCGACATGGCTTGATGCTCAATTAACAGATGAAAAAAGTGCTGTCTTCAATGCCACACCATCATGCATTTATCATATAAAACAATCGGGTGTTACGCGTCTGCGTTGAGTGAACCACCTGTGCGTTTAAATGGCTCTGGAATACTCACAGCACTAATAGGATCTTCATGGATGATAATTTCAGCATGTGGATAGCTCTCCATCAGTGCAGCTTCGACTTCATCAGAAATGCGGTGCGCTTCAATCAATGGAAGGGAATCATCCAACTCTAAATGTAATTGAATAAATACCGTAGAACCAGACTTTCGGGTTCGCAAATCATGCATACCATGGGCTTGTGGATGTTGGGATACAATCTTGCGAATGTGTTGGCGTTCATCATCGGATAATTCATGATCCATCAAATCATGCATGGCATGCTGAATGATTTCATAAGCACTGTATAAAATGTAGAATGCAATACCGACACCAAATACAGCATCAAAACCTTGCCAGCCATACACCGCAAGCACTAAGGCAAGAATAACACTGGCATTCATATATAAATCACTTTTGTAATGCAGCGCATCCGCAGCAATCGCCGTTGAGCCTGTTTTGCGTATGACATGCCGTTGCAGTGTTAATAGGCCCAATGTGAGAATAATGGAAAAAATCATTACAGCAATACCGATATTTGAACCTTCTATGGCTTGGGGATGAAAAAAGCGAGATGATGCTTCGAGCAATAGAAATAATGCCGAGCCTGTAATAAACATGGATTGCGCCAAGCCAGCCAGAGCTTCAGCTTTGCCATGTCCAAAGCGATGCTCATCATCGGCTGGCTCTAAAGCATGGCGCACTGCAAATAGTGTAATCAACGATGCAATCGCATCGAGGCACGAGTCCATCAAGGTTGCCAGCAAACTTACTGAGTCTGTCCAAACCCATGCTACCAACTTGGCAGCAATCAATACAGCTGCCACAGATGTTGAAGCATAGGTCGCGATTTTCATCCACCGCGCCCGTTCTTTAGAGGATAAATGTTGAGAAGGTGTATTTGATTCTGTGCTTGACGTACTCATGGCGCTATTGTGGCTGGCTTTGCGTGGACAATAAAGCCCAAATACATAAAACCTTTGTATGTGGGTTTGTTCAGTTGCATCATAGCCTCATGCGCTACTTGGAATCACCACACTTTAATATTCGCCCTGATTCGGCGGATATTGATTTGATTGTGTTGCATGCAATAAGCTTGCCTGACGGTGAATTTTCCATGACATATGTGGAACAATTATTCACAGGTGAATTGAATATAACGGCACATGCCAGCTTTTCCGATTTAAAGGGTGTGCGAGTCTCAGCGCATTTTGTGGTGGATAGAGATGGGGAAATTACGCAATTTGTGCGTTGCGCTGATAGAGCATGGCATGCTGGCGAATCAATATGGGAAAATCGCACCAATTGTAATGATTATGCCATTGGCATTGAAATGATTGGCGATGAAACGCGACCATTCACTCAAGCCCAATATATAGAGACGGCACGATTGTGCCGTGTATTGATGCAGGTGTACCCAAAGATAACGCAAAATCGAATCGTGGGGCATCAAGATATTGCGCCTGATCGCAAGTGGGATCCAGGCAAACAATGGCATTGGGCGAAATTTAAGCGTTCATTATCGCATATTCAGAAATTGGATATGGCGATTCGATGAATGATGTTGGGGTGATATGGTGAACGAAGAATCTATGCTGCGGTTATCTATATTTTTTGGTGTGTTGGTGTTGATGGCGATTTGGCAGGCGTTATCCCCAAGAAAAGTATTAATCCAAGGCTACAAACGCTGGCCTGCCAATTTGGGTTTAATCGTGATTGATTCGCTGGTGGCGCGGGTATTGTTGCCCGCAGGTGCAGTGGGCGCTGCGATGTGGGCAGAGCAACATGGTGTGGGTGTATTGCCTGCTTTGGGATTCTCCGATGTAGTCACGATTATGTTGGCTGTGATTGTATTGGATTTAATCATTTATCTACAGCATGTGCTTTTTCATGCCGCGCCCATGCTTTGGCGATTGCATCAGGTGCATCATGCCGATAGGGATATTGATGTGACCACTGGGCTGCGCTTTCATCCCATTGAAATTGTGATTTCCATGTTGATTAAAATCACGGCGGTGGCGGCTTTGGGAGTGCCTGTATTGGCGGTGGTGATATTTGAGATTATTTTAAATGCCATGGCGATGTTTAACCATAGCAATATTCGCTTGCCTAAAATGTTGGATAGCGTGGTGCGTTTATTATTGGTTACCCCCGATGTTCATAGGGTACATCATTCGATGATTGTGCGCGAAACCAATAGCAATTATGGCTTTAATTTATCGCTTTGGGATAGACTGTTTGGCACATATCGCGCCCAGCCTGAAAAAGGGCATGATGGCGTGACCATCGGCTTGCCTGAATATCAGGATAAACCCACCCACCGATTGGGCTGGATGCTAAAGCTGCCGTTTAAGTGATTGATTAACGACCAGCATGGGCTGAAGAGAGCGCTAACGAATGGAAGTTTCTCTCGATGCTCTTGTTCGATTCTCTTTGCAAGTTATTTTCCTTTTCAGCAATAAGACCATTCACGAACATTACTACTACTATTATTATGAAAAATGCCATCCAAGATCCTAATTCACTGAAATTACAAAGCCCTTTATTGTTATTTTTTCATAGCTCATAAGAATCTAACAACCCCAATATAGGGAATAATTGTCCTGTATATTCATAGGCTGATGGTGGAACACATTGTTTTATCTGTCAAACCACTAAATCTGCTAATAACGCATAGCGGGCATTACCCTAAAAGAATTCGTGTGCCAGTAATTTAATTTCACCCTCTCTCTTTGAAGGGAGAGGGCAGGGTGAGGGTTGATAAGAATAAGCTGTCTAATCTTCAAGTATGAACACCCCTCATCCCAACCTTCTCCCCTCAAGGGTAGAAGGAGCTTGTGTGATGACTTAGAAAATGGAATGCCACACACGCAGGATATAAATACACTCACCCTCAAGCACATAGCGTAATACATAAGCACCTGAACCAAACTAAATAAATAGCTCGTGCCTGCCACTGCCATCATCCACGGCAACGATTGGGCCATGCCTGCAAGCTTTGAGGGCCTTGCCGAATAAGTTCAGCAGCCTTTTGTGCCGCAGCGGGATTGACGCTTTTTAGATAATCAAAAAGGCGTTTTTGATCCAGTATCGCTTCTCGGTGCCAGACTATTTTACAGGGCATGGCAATTCATCATCCGTGCCAATAGATTTTAGCCATGCATCGACGCTTGTGTGTTCAATGCCATTTCCTGCCCGACAAGCTTCCAAGTGCTGCATATCTTCATCAAGCTCTGCTATAGCTTTGTTATTGTTTATGGCAAAAGGAAGCGTGCCTGTTTGTTCTATTTGATGATAAAGCAGATTAATCGCTTCAGATGGATTGACCCCAAGATTTTCAAGAATGGCTTCTGCATGTTGTTTTAACTCAGGCTCTATACGCGCTCTTACCATTGCTGTTTTCGCCATACCAACACCTCATATTTTTTGTAATCGTGTCACATGGGCGATTTTTTAGCAAGAGAGATAGGGGCTGTTTATATGATTAAACCTAGGGAGGTGCTGATTAACTCTGGATGAGTGGATATGCGATTCAAAATTTTCAACCCCAAGGCGGCAAGCGCAAGTAATAGCAGCGCTATTGTTAAGTTTGCCAACGCCGGCGTTGGTAATTTTTGGCGCATTTTCCTTGCGTGAGCAACATGATAAACCAAATTATTGAGCTGCGCAGAAGCCCTGAACATCCCGCTTGAATATTGAGTTTATGCCTTACAGTGCCTTAAGAAGTTTTTGATGAATGCCATCAAAACCACCATTGGATAAAATAAGCACATCATCACCCACTTGCGCATGTTTTGATACTTCTTGAAGAATGCCCTTCACATCTGAAATAACCTGCGCATGAACACCAATGTTTTTACAGACTAAATCCGTATCAAGCAACTCATTTGATGCAAGATTTCGATCTGATGCAGGCGTAAATATCACTCTATCGGCATCTTCAAAACATTGTGGCAAACGCTCTTGATGAATACGGCTGCGCATGGTGTTGGAGCGCGGCTCAACAATCACCCATAATTTACCAGCTTTGCGCATGGCATGTTTTGCAGCCGAAACCATGCCTTTAATGGCTGTGGGATGATGTGCAAAATCATCAAAGACCCGTATGCCCCGTGCTTCACCCACCAAAGACATGCGGCGGCGAATACCTGCAAAACTTTCAAAGGCTTGTTGAATCATTACTGGCGAAATTCCTAGCACTGTTGCAGCTGCAGCAACGGCACAGGCATTGGAAACATGATGCACGCCAATCATACCCCAAGTGCATGTAATAACTTTCTTAGCCTTATAATATAGGATAAATTTTGAGCCGTCTTTTTCAAGGCATTGCCACTGCCATTCGGCCGTTGCATGACCATATTCCGCAAAGCTTATCACAGATGTCCAGCAACCTTGCTTCAACACATCTGGAAGCTCTTTATCATCGGCATTGACGATGATATTACCATTATTTGGAACGGTGCGTAAAAGGTGTGCAAATTGCAATTTAATAGCATCCAAATCAGGGAAAATATCGGCATGATCGTATTCTAAATTGTTTAAAATGAGCGTTTTTGCATGATAATGAAGAAATTTTGAACGTTTATCAAAAAAGGCAGTGTCATATTCATCACCTTCAAGGACAAACGGAGCACCTTCACCCAGCCTTGCTCCAGCCTCAAAATTCTCAGGTATACCGCCAATCAAAAAGCCTGGTGATTGCTCCGCAATATCCAACACATGCGCCATAATTGATGAGGTTGTGGTCTTGCCATGTGTACCTGCCACGACCACGGCATGCCGATTTGGCAAAATATGATTACCGACAAATTCAGGTCCTGAGCAATAAGCCAAACCTTGCGAAAGAATTGTTTCAACTTCTACATTACCACGGCTCATGGCATTGCCAATCACGCATAAATCAGGCTTTGGCTGAAGATTTCCTACATCAAAAGCGGCAATTTCAATGCCTAGGTCAGCCAAATAATCAGACATCGGCGGATAAACGCCCACATCCGAGCCTGAAACATGCCAGCCTTTTTCTTTGGCAAGCCCTGCAATCGCTGCCATGGCTGTGCCACAAATTCCAAGAATATGAAGGTGTTTTAAGTTGTTATGCATGTGTGTATTAAACCATTGTTATAGGGATAGGCAAAGCATGAGATGAATTTAACTTTGTCTAAGCGAATCTTTGTGGTGTGATTCGACCATGACAATCCATACGCTTCCTCATATCACTACTGAAACATCTGCCAATCCTACCGCGAGTATTATATGGCTGCATGGTCTTGGCGCAGATGGACATGATTTTGAGGCGATTGTTGCTGAATTGGGCTTACCTGATGACTTGGCTGTACGCTTTATTTTTCCACATGCCCCAGCCATGCCAGTATCCATCAACGGCGGTTATATCATGCCAGCATGGTATGATATTAAACAACAAGACTTTGGCATCGAGCATGATGCCGATGGTGTGCATGCATCGGCGGTAAGCATTCAGATGCTTATTGATCAGGAAATCATGCATGGTATTCCTGCTAATCGCATTATTCTTGCTGGTTTTTCACAGGGTGCGGCGATGGCATTATATTCAGGCTTGAGACAAGCTGAGCCTTTGGCTGGTATCATGGCTTTATCGGGTTATGTGTTGTTACCTGACGAGTTTGCTTCCATAAACTCTAACAATCTTCAAACACCTATTTTTATGGCACACGGTGTGCATGACCCTGTTGTTCTTTTTGAATGGGGTGAAGCTTCCTATCGAAAACTACAAGAAAATGGTTGCCCTGTAGATTGGCATACTTATCCCATGCAACACTCACTTTGTGACACGGAAATAAATGATATTGGAAAATGGATTACGAAGAGACTCCTTAGGAGGTGCTGATTAACTCTGCTAACGCAGGCGTTGGCGATTTTGGGCGTATAGACATCATTCATTGAGTTAACCAGCACCTCTCTTAATAAACTGGCATAAATTTTGCTGAAAGAGATGCTACTGAGTAGTGACTGAGGTGCATCAATGAACGAATTTTCAAACAATCAGGAGCGTCGCCAACATGCGCGTAAAGAAGTTTCTTTTAAAATTGAAATTCAGCGAATGAGTGATGACACACGCGAGCAAGTTGATTTACTCGATATTTCCGATGGCGGTATGCGCTTTAAAGTTGCAGACATCACGAATTATAGCCTAAAACAAGAGCTGCGCGTTAGTGTGCCACAGTTTGTCGGAGGCGAAGTCAGCATGCAACACATGCACGCTACTGTATTATGGTTGTATAAAGCCGATGCGAGTAATACATGTGCATCCGTTGGCGTAAGACTACGCCAACTTTAGCACAATAATACTTACACTATAGGGCACCTCGAAAAACCTCGGTACTTCGCCAAACTTGTGCTTTTCACCCCTAGCTGCGTTGAATAAAATGGACAATAGCGATGCTATGACTCATTTTATTGCGCCTTGCTATGAGCGAAAATCAACGTCGTTTAACTCGTGCGAGGTTTTTCGAGGTGCCCTATACCCCTGAATATTGGGCATGCACCTCACGGGCATGCATGTTTGGCAATTTATTAAGTGCTGCAATCAAAGCTTTTGCAGATGCCACAACAATATCGGTGTCAGAGCCTTGCCCATTCACAATCAAATCTTCATTTTGTAACCTGACTGTAACTTCACCCTGCGCATCTGTGCCCGCAGTGATGGCATTTACCGAATAAAGCAACAAATTACCCTTAGGCTCAACCAATGATTTAATCGCTTTAAATGCAGCATCTACAGGACCATCACCTTCAGCTGTTGCCTTCAAAATTTCGCCTTCAATATCCAATTCAACGGCCGCAACAGGTGAATCACTGGTGCCCGATGCGGCATGCAAACTCACCAATTTCACACGCTCCATATCCACTTCCGAATCATCCGATAAAATTGTCATCAAATCTTCATCGAAAATATCTTTTTTCTTGTCTGCCAAGTTTTTAAACCGTTCAAACACAGCATTCAAATCATCGCCATCCAATTCAGTGCCCAAATCAGCATAGCGCGCTTTCAACGCTGCACGACCTGAATGTTTGCCCAAAACCATGCGATTGGTGTTCCAGCCAACCGATTCTGGGGTAATAATTTCATAGGTTTGCTTATGCTTTAACACGCCATCTTGATGAATACCTGATTCGTGGGCAAACGCATTCGCGCCAACAATCGATTTATTGGCTTGCACAGGCATACCTGTAATCTGACTGACCATTTTGGAAGTTGGCACAATTTTCGTCGTATCAATACCCGTTTCAATATCATAATAATCATTGCGGGTTTTCAATGTCATCACCACTTCTTCCAAAGCAGCATTACCAGCCCGCTCACCCAAACCGTTGATGGTACATTCGACCTGCCGTGCTCCGCCTTCCACAGCTGCCAATGAATTGGCAACTGCCAAGCCCAAATCATTGTGGCAATGCACAGAGAAAATCGCTTGATCCGAGTTAGGAACTCGCTCAATCAATGTTTTAACACGGTTACCAAACTCAAACGGGGTCATATAACCCACCGTATCTGGAATATTAATCACCCGCGCACCTGCTTTAATCGTTGCTTCAACAATACGACACAAGAAATCAATGTCCGAGCGCCCAGCATCTTCGGCAGAAAACTCGACTTCTGGAGCCAACGAACGGGCTTGGGTCACTGCTTCAATAGCACGTTGCACCACCTGATCAGGGCTCATACGTAATTTGGCTTCCATATGAATCGGACTGGTGGCAATAAATGTGTGAATCCGAGCACGATCACCCGCAGGTTTTACCGCTTCACCAGCCCGTTCAATATCTTTGGGGTGGGCGCGTGCCAAGCCTGCAATACATGCACCCTGCACTTCAGATGCAATGCGATGCACCGCTTCAAAATCGCCCGGTGATGCAATCGGAAAGCCCGCTTCAATAATATCCACGCCCAATGCCGCTAAACCGTGCGCTACACGTAGTTTTTCTTCGATATTCATGGAGCAGCCCGGTGATTGTTCACCATCTCGCAATGTGGTATCAAAAATATATAAACGGTCAGACATATCGTTCTCCTAACATAAAAAAAGCCACGGGGATTAACCGTGGCTCGTAACTAAAATGACTAAATAAATGGTATATTCAGTCCGTACACGAGCCAGCACAACGCAATAATAGCGCGTGGTTCCAAAAGAGTAGGTGTAAAGTAAAATGGCTCATGCGGCCGAGTATGAACATGTGAAGCGGGAAAGGTCAATCATTACTTGATTCTTGTTTACGTTTTCTAGCTCTGCGTCTGGCTAAACGATAATGCCGCGCTTTTCTATTTTGCCAAATGCTCAACATCGGACCGTGCAAAATATACGCCATAAACACCGCAAATAAGATGCGATACGGATCAACCATGACCAACACAATAGCAATCATCATAATCACAATCACGGTAAATGAACGTTTTTGGTTCAAATCAACATCTTTACCCGATATAAAACGTACGCCACTAACCATCAACCATGCCAAAAATGCAGCAATGATGCCCCAAAGCCAACTTACTGGCTCCAAACCACCCTCTTCATGAAACAATACAGCTGCGGCAATGAGCAGTGCTGTTGCAGGTGTCGGCAAACCTTGGAAATACTTTTTCTCCTGAATACCAATTTGAGTGTTAAATCGCGCCAAACGCAATGCCGAACATGCAGCAATAAGAAACGCTGCCAACCAACCCAATTTCCCCAAGGGTGTCAGTGCCCATAGATATATTAATACTGCGGGAGCAATACCGAATGATGTCATATCACATAAAGAATCGAGTTCTGCACCAAATGCAGTTTCAGCATTCAAAAGACGAGCAACACGACCATCGAGCATATCAAACACTGCAGCAGCAATAATCGCCCATGCTGCTAATTCATATTTACCCTGAATCGCCGCGATTAAGGCATAAAATCCAGCAAATAGACCCATAATGGTAAACAAGCTAGGCAAGATATAGATGCCACGACGCATGTTGAGTGTTTTGCTTACGCTTTTCATGATGCGTTTTTTGTCGATGTTGCCGTTTGTGTTGTCATAGGGCGCAGCCTACATATTTGAAGCAAAAGCCCCAAGTTTTTTGCAATATATATTGCAAAAAGAGCTTAATCACGGTGGTTTTTAAGTGTTGGTGGGATAACATCTCCCGATGCCTGCATCGCCAATGCCTCGGGATACTGGCTATAATGCTCGCGTGAAATAGCCGCGAGTTTTTCTTTTACAGCATCATCCACAAGGCTCGGTGAAGTCTCGGGTAAAGCACCAATCAAAGCATTTAACAACTTATCTTGCGGCTCTGGCATTTTCTCAACCCAAGACAAAAGCAGGTCTCGATTCACATACGCAGGCAGTGAACCCAAAATACCAATATCATTCTGATTATGCACCATCAAGCCTGTCGTTGTACCACGATCCAAGGTTAATACCTGCAAGAAATACAAGGAATGATATGCCAACTGCGTTGCTTTATCCGCTTCGCTTACAGGTTTGTTTTCTTGCAATGCCGCAGTCAGAATAGCCAAGTATGTATCAATCGCAGCTTCACCGACCGATTGTGCCAATGCCCTATCCTTATCCGCATCACCACTGTTATATTGTTCCAAATAAAAGTGTGAAACGCCACGATGTCGCTCCAATACTGGGATATAAAAATAACGCTCACCCTGCGCCACACCTTCTTCATATTGCGCAGGTGCTGCCGCTTGCATGGCATCGAAAAACTGCTGGGTTGCTTCTGGATTCTCAATTGAGGGATTCAAATCCGCCATCATACGCCAATAGCCTTCGCCACTTTTCATT
>Ga0256829_1002926_pt1 | contig 12298 bp, 11 predicted proteins | sample 131447metaG_FD_185979 | JGI IMG/M metagenome (GOLD analysis project Ga0256829, IMG submission 185979) | Hydrothermal vent microbial communities from Lau Basin, Pacific Ocean - 131-447 | ecosystem: Environmental > Aquatic > Marine > Hydrothermal vents | place: Pacific Ocean: Lau Basin | collected... | reverse complement strand
ATCTGTCGGAAATCTGTTGCCAGAGCGATGTATCGTGCATGGTGGTCATTGCCTGAATAGTACATGCATCATGCCGATCATCCAGTGGAATCATTTTATGTAAATTTTGGCGCAATAGTTGTGAAACAACAGTATTGACATGGAATTGAAGCCATTTATCATGCGCGGCCCTTTTTAGTAACCTTGGGAACAGGAGAAAAACCATGAGTTTTACCTATAAACCTAGCCGTATTCGCCGAGCCCGCCGTCATGGTTTCCGTGCCCGCATGGCAACCCGCTCTGGTCGTGCGGTGATTAACCGTCGCCGTGCCAAAGGTCGCAAACGCTTATCTGCCTGAATTCACTACGCTGCTGCTTTCCTAAGGCGTATCGATTACGGTCTAAAGCCGATTTTTTATCGATGCGAAAAGGGAGACGGCTCAGTGTGGGGAGTCTGAGGTTTGTCTACCGGCCTAACCACCTGGAGCACCCCCGATTGGGGCTTGCAGTTTCCAGGAAGTATGGCAACGCGGTGCAGCGGAACAGATTGAAGCGGCAATTGCGGGACTGTTTTCGTATGAACTGCAGAGGTATCGGAATTGATCTGTTGGTGATGCCGGCAATTAATGTCAGAAGTAAAAACAGCGTTCACCCGCTATCGGTTTCAGCTGATTTTATGCGTGCGCTATCCGTTATTCGCAGCAGGTTAAATTAATGCGCAAGTTGCTGGTGTTGCTGGTCAAGTTCTATCAGTGGTTCGTTTCACCTGTCCTTCCAAGTCATTGCACCCATACGCCCAGTTGTTCTTCGTATATGATTGAAGCCATACAAAGTCACGGCGTGTTACGGGGCGTTTGGCTTGGCGTTAAACGTTTGTTACGTTGTCACCCGTTTTCAAAGGGCGGTTATGATCCGGTGCCATGACACCTGTAGCACGTTAACATGAAATAAACAACGCGCCTGCATGGGGTTTCCATCCCGGAAAATGAAATGTTATCACGGGGGGTGGATCATGCGCGTTAGACTAAACAATAGAAAGATAAAGCTTTAGAGGGAGAATGTATGGAACAGCGCAACATGCTCATAGCGTTTGCCTTGTCGATGGTTGTGCTGCTGGGGTGGCAGGTGCTGTTCCCCGGTCAGCAGGCGCAGCAACAGCAGGAAACTGTATCTGGAACAGATAGCCATCAGTCCGGAGCTGTCGAAAAGGCTGCTCAGCCGCCTGAAATGGCAGTAGCGCAACAGGCTGCAGCCGGAAGTGTGGTAACCGAACCGGCAAAGGTTCAACCATCCAATGCTGTAACGGACGGGAAAATATTTGAAGTTGGTAATGATCTGATTCATCTGAAAGTGAGCGATAAAGGTTGGATTACACAGGGCACACTGTTGACCTACAAAAAATCGATCGAGCCTGATGCTGACAATGTTGATGTGTTGTTTATGGATGATGGCGGGCATGCCGTCTATGCCAATTCCGGGGTTATCGGGGTTCGCCGCATCACGCCGTTTGTAGCGGTGAAGCAAACAGCATCCGTATTAACGCTGCAATCACAACTGCAGGGCGGAAAAGTTTGGCGACGTACATTCAGTCTTGCTCCAGGTAGCTATAAAATAGACATCCATGATCACATTACCAATGGCGCCGGGCTGAAAATGTATCGCCAGGTTGTGGAGCGCAATCCTAATAAGAAGCTGAATACTTTCTATGAACATATGGGCCCTACAGCGCTGATTAATGGTAAACTGGAAGAGCCGGATTATGACGATCTTGCTGATGAGGGCGCGATACGTAAAGCATCTGTCGGCGGCTGGACTGGCGTGATGCACCGTTACTTTATCGCTGCACTTATCTCCAACCCTGAGCAGAATTATCAATACTACTTCAAAGGTGATGGTTCGACATATCAGGCAGGCGTGATTGATGCCGGTAAAGTGGAAGGCGGCGATGCGGTTTTCAGCACGCAGCTGTTTATTGGTCCAAAATCTATTCCGGTATTGAAAAAAGCTGGTTCCGGTCTGGAGCGTTCGGTTGATTTTGGTCTGGTCGCGCCTATTTCCAAACCGATGCATAGTTTCCTGTCATGGTTGTATGGCTATCTCGGTAACTATGGCTGGTGCATTATTGTGCTGGTGCTCACCATCAAGTTGATCTTTTTCTATCCTACCCAGAAGTCGTATGAATCCATGGCCGGCATGCGCAAACTTCAGCCGGAAATGGCGCGCCTCAAGGAACTGTATGGAGAAGATCGACAGCGGATGAGCCAGGAGATGATGGCGCTGTATAAAAAACACAAGGTCAACCCGATGGGTGGGTGTCTGCCGATAATGATTCAGATTCCTGTGTTTTTCTCGCTGTATAAAGTGTTACTGATTTCAATTGAAATGCGTCAGGCGCCGTTTATCGGCTGGATTCATGATATGTCGGTGCAGGATCCCTATTATGTCTTGCCGGTTATCATGGGAGCGTCGATGTTTGTTCAGCAACGACTCAATCCAACACCGCCGGATCCGATGCAGGCCAAGGTAATGCAGTTTCTACCCGTTATTTTTACCGGGATGTTCCTGTTCTTCCCCGCCGGTCTGGTGTTGTACTGGGTTGTGAATAATATTCTTTCAATTATCCAGCAGCGGCTGGTGATGAAGAGGATGAAAGTCGATTAATTCTGTCGATTCTTGTTCGACGATTGCCGCCATTGCCACGGCTGCTGGCCGTGGCGGCATCGGTATTGTACGTATATCGGGGCCCGCTGCACAGGATGTCCTGAAAAAAATTACCGGCCTTGATATTGTTCAACCGAGAACGGCGACACTGACACATTGGCGTGATAGTGAAGGCGAAATCCTTGATGAAGGGCTCGCCTTGTTTTTTCCGGCGCCACACTCCTATACCGGCGAAGATGTGGTCGAGTTGCAGGGGCATGGCAGTCCCGTCATGTTGCGCGCGCTGCTTCAGCAGCTGTATCAACTGGGCTGTAAACCTGCAGAACCCGGTGAGTTTACCCGGCGGGCTGTTGAAAACGGCCAACTGGATTTATCTCAGGCGGAAGCAGTTGCTGCCTGTATTGATGCGGCGACTGTCCGCTCCGGAAAGCAGGCGCTTCGTCAACTGCAAGGGGCTTTAGGCGAGCATATAGAGGGGATCATGGATCAACTGACTGGCCTGGTGGCGCAGGTGGAGGCTTGTCTGGACTTTCCCGAGGATGATATTCCAGCCCTGCATTTTGAAAAGCTGTCGATGCAGTTGCAGCGGAATGTCATCGAACCTGTTGAGGCTCTGTTGCGCACTGCTGAATTCGGCGAGCGTCTTTTTGAGGGCGCTGTGGTGGCGATTATCGGCGCACCCAATGTGGGAAAATCCAGCCTGTTAAATGCACTGGCAGGGCATGATCGTGCGATTGTGAGCGATACCCCAGGCACAACCCGCGATGTGCTGGAAGTAGACTTCGAGGTGCATGGCATTCCGGTTCGAATTGCTGATACGGCAGGCATGCGCTCTGGCGGTGATGCCATTGAGCGGGAGGGGATGCGGCGAGCAGAAATGGCAGCCAGGCAAGCGGATATCACGATTTTTGTTGCAGATGCGATGCGGCCGGATACATGGGAGGCTGCCACAGTCGCCGATATTTATTTGATGAACAAAACCGATATCGTCCACCCCCAGTGCCCCGAATACTTTGTTCCTGTCAGCGTTCGAGAAAAGGTAGGTTTGGAGCTACTGATGGACCGTCTGGCTGAGCACCTTGGCGATATACATCTGTCTGAAGACAACGTATTGGTGACATGCGAACGGCATCGGGTACTTCTGAATGAGACGCTGGAGCACCTACATCTTGCCAGGGAAACGATTGGCGATCAGGAGAAGATGGACCTGACTGCGATGAAGTTACGCAATGCATGGGGAGCTTTGGGCGGTATTCTTGGTATAGGTGATGTTGAATATATTCTAGACCGCGTGTTTGCCGATTTCTGTATTGGAAAATAACAATCGCTGAGTATTACAGTTTTATTCAGTAAGACTGTTTTTTCTTGAAAGGTGCATATGGTTTGTTGCATAATGGGCATCCTTCGCGAGTCATCGTGGGGAATGGGTGGGGAGATCAGAGTTTCTATATTCTAACCTACTGATTTAAAAAGAGTTTTTGGAGATAATATGTCAGCAAAATACCCCGTCATTTCGGTAACAGGATCATCCGGTGCAGGAACCAGTACAGCAAAGGCTGCACTGGAACATATTTTCAGACGCGAGAAAGTCACTCCGGCGATTGTCGAAGGCGATTGCTTTCACCGTTTTGACCGAATGGAATTCAGGGCCAAGGCGAAAGAGTATGAAGCGGCTGGAAAGCGGTTGAGTCATTTCTCAGATGAAGCCAACCTGTTCGATAAGATCGCTGAACTTTTCGAGTCATACCGAAGAACAGGGCGCGGATTAGCCCGCACCTATGTGCATGATGACAAAGAAGCTGAGCTTTATGGCGTGGAAGCCGGAAAATTTACTGATTGGCGAGAGATAGGCGAAGGTTCTGATTTGCTGTTTTATGAAGGTTTACACGGCGGAGTGGAAGAGGTTCGACCTTATGTCGATCTGCTGTTGGGCGTAGTGCCTGTGGTGAACCTTGAGTGGATTCAAAAGATCCACCGGGATACGGGCATGCGTGGTTACTCTCAGGAAGCTGTGGTGGATAATATTCTTTCGCGTATGCATGATTATGTACACTTCATTACCCCTCAGTTTACTTATACTGATATCAATTTTCAGCGCGTGCCACTGGTGGATACGTCCAACCCGTTCATCGCCCGTGATGTTCCTACGCCAGATGAAAGTATGATGGTGATCAGGATACGTAAACCTGAGCAGTGGAATATTGATTTTCCATGGTTGATGGCCATGCTACATGACTCATTCATGTCGCGTCGTAACACTTTGGTTGTTCCTTCATCGAAGTTTTCACTGGCCATGGAGCTTATCTTAACGCCAATTGTGCATGATCTTCTGGAGAAGCGTCGCATCGCAAGGGGTTGATGTTGTGACATCGTAATAAACCAAAAAGGCGGCCAGCGTGCCGCCTTTTTGTTTGCCACCCTTTCTTTCAGTCCCTATTGTTCTTCTCTTTTAAATCGTACCGTTCGATCTGATGGTTTCGTCGGAAACTATCATTCTTATAAAGAGACGGAGGTTTGTTTCACGTGAAACACCCTGAAGTTGCCGATGTCATTGTGGTTGGCGCTGGCCATGCCGGCTGTGAAGCGGCTTGGGCGGCGGCCAGTCGAGGCGCTCATGTGCGGTTGATCACGCAAAACCTGGATACGATTGCCAAGATGTCCTGCAATCCTGCCATAGGCGGCATTGGCAAGGGGCATCTCGTTCATGAGGTGGATGCTTTAGGTGGACTCATGGGGGAGGTTGCAGATAGCTCTGCACTCCAGTATCGAGTGCTCAATAAGAGAAAAGGCCCGGCAGTTCAAGCGACGCGCGCGCAATGTGATCGCAGGCTCTATCACATGGAAATGCGAAAGCGTCTGGATATGCACCCGAATATTTCCCTGCACCAGGGAACAGCATCGTCGTTGTTATTTCATGGCGATGCTATTGCGGGAGTTGTGGATGAGCTTGGTTTAAAGCACGAGGCTGCTGCTGTGGTTCTTACTACAGGCACATTTTTATGTGGTATGATTCATGTCGGAGAGAAAACTATCCCTGCTGGTCGTGCAGGTGATGCGCCAGTGATTGGGTTGACCGATGAGCTTTATCGATCTGAATTAAAGCTTGGTCGTTTGAAGACAGGAACCCCTCCCAGGTTGGATAAGATGAGTATTAACTGGAACCAGTTGGAGAAACAGCCTGGTGATCTTGATGCAGCACCGTTCTCCAGTACGGTTCAGGCGATTACTGATGATCAGGTTGAGTGCGCTATCACAAGAACCAATGAAAGAAGCCATGCAATCATTCATGAGAATCTGTCAAAGTCTGCTATGTACGCTGGAAATATTACCGGTGTTGGTCCTCGCTACTGTCCAAGTATTGAAGATAAAGTTGTTCGATTTTCCGATAAATCCAGCCATCAGATTTTCCTGGAGCCGGAAGGTCGAGATCACAACGAGATATACCCGAATGGAATATCGACGTCCCTGCCTGTTGATGTGCAGTGGGCATTTATCCGATCGATCGATGGTCTTGAGCAGGCTACCATTATTCGTCCGGGGTATGCGATTGAATACGATTATGTTGACCCTACCGAGTTAAGGTCAACGCTGGAAACAAAAAAGATTGCGGGTCTGTTTCATGCCGGTCAGATCAATGGAACGACAGGGTATGAGGAGGCGGCTGCCCAGGGGTTATTGGCGGGAATCAATGCTGCGGCCTGTTCATTGGGGCTGGAGACCTGGGTACCGAGCAGATCAGAGGCTTATCTGGGCGTGCTGGTAGATGACCTTGTCACCAAGGGAGTTAGTGAGCCGTATCGGATGTTTACATCTCGAGCGGAGTTTCGTTTACAACTGCGTGAGGATAATGCTGACATCAGGCTAGGTGATACAGCAATTGCACTTGGCCTATACAACGAAGAACGGAAGCGGAAGTTTGATGAGAGGAAGGGCAGGCTTGCTTCTGAGTTTGTACGGGTAAAATCGACGGTTGTTGGCGTAAATAGACAATGGCGGGAACGACTGTTTGAGTTAAACCTCCCTGTTCCGGCCAGGCCTATGGGTTTGATCGCATACACCCATCGCGATGATGTGCAGGCTGAACATGCTTTGAGGTTGTTGGATGTTGATCATGAATTGGACAGCCAGAGCTTAAGGTCACTGCTTGCCTTAATGCATTATGACGGTTATCTGGATAAGCAATTGGTGGAAATTAACCGTTTTAAGAAGATGGAACAGAAACAAATTCCGCGGACGCTCGATTATTCTGAAGTAAAAGGACTTAGCATTGAATGTCGCCAGATTTTAAGCCGTGTGCAACCGGCTACGCTTGGTCAGGCGTCAAGAATTTCTGGCGTGACGCCATCTGCGATAACATGTTTAATGCTTTTTCTGGCGAAGTGTGATGCGAACTAATTTGATTCATCTATATGTTGATGAGGTGCTTAAGTTTCGTAAGGCCCTGAACTTGACGTCGATTTCTCAGGCGGATCTGTTTTATAGCAGGTTTATTCAGCCCTCAATTACTCTCGGGCGTTGGATGCCGACCCAGGGGCGTATGCTGGATATCGGTAGTGGCATGGGTATTCCAGGCATTCCACTGCTTATTTCCAAGCCAGAATTAACAGGGGTTCTTGTTGAGCGGCGAAAAAAACGCGCTGAGTTTCTCCGGCATATTGTTCGAAAATTGAAATTGGATGCTGAGGTCTATGATGCAGATGCATCCGCCTTGCCTCCCCTCCATGCCGATGTGTGTGTGGCAAGAGCGGTGACGGATCAGAGCCTGCTACTTGAGATGTGTTCGATACATGTGAATCCCGGTGCTATTGCAGTATTTCCTGTTCCGCAGGGAGATGGTTTTGTCGAGGCTGAAGGCTGGATGGCGTTGCAGCAGCATTTGATAGAATTGGGTGGTGGGGGAGAAACAACCGTGCAGCAAGTCTGTTGTTACCAATATCATAAGCCTGAAGAGGGTGCAGGGGGTTTCACGTGAAACATCAAGGCTTAGGGCCAGTTGTTGCAATTGCGAATCAAAAAGGTGGCGTAGGAAAAACGACCACAAGCATCAACTTGGCTGCATCACTTGCAGCACTTGACCAGCGCGTGCTGCTTGTGGATCTTGATCCGCAAGGAAACTCTACATCCGGTCTTGGCGTGGCTCAGGGCGATGTCTCATCGGGTACTTATGATGTCCTGATGGGCGAAAAGTCATTGCAAAGCAGCATCATGACAACCGAATTCGATCAACTTTTTTTGTTACCTGCGAGCATGGATTTGGCTGGCGCGGAAGTGGAATTGGTTAGTGAAATAGGGCGTGAGTTGAAGTTAAATAGCGCCTTTTCGGATTACAACGGTCAAATGTTCGACTATGTGTTGATCGATTGCCCTCCTGCATTGAGTCTTTTGACTGTGAATGCGTTGACTGCATCAGACCATGTGCTTGTGACGCTGCAAACAGAGTTTTATGCTATGGAGGGGCTGACCCAGTTGATGGGCTCGATTCGTCGAATCAGGCAGGCGCTGAATGCAACGCTGGCGATGGATGGGATACTGCTGACGATGGTGGATCGTAGAAATAATTTATCCACCCTGGTTGAGGAGGATGTTCGGGCATATTTTGGTTCACAGGTATATGAACAAGTGATTCCAAGAAATGTTCGTTTGTCCGAAGCGCCCAGTTATGGCGTTCCTGTGATGTACCATGATGTACGGTCAAAAGGGGCTCAGGCTTATTTATCGGTAGCGAGAGAATTCATGCACCGGCGCAAGGTTTGACGAGTTGATCCTGTATGAGTGAGGAGGTGATATGGCAGTAGTGAAAAATCGAGGGCTTGGTCGCGGGCTGAATGCGCTGTTGGGCGACACTCCGACTCCAGAGGTGATGCGGCAGACAACACATATTCCAATATCAAAAATAAAGCCGAACAGCTATCAGCCGAGAAGTCACTTTTCTGATAATGAGTTGGAAGCACTCACGGAATCGATTCGTCAGGAAGGCGTGCTGATGCCCATTCTTCTTCGTCCTCAGGGGGAGGGGTTCGAACTGATTGCGGGGGAGCGGCGCTGGCGAGCATCACAGGCTGCGGGCTTGACAGAAATCCCGGCTGTGATCCGCCAGGTGAATGATTTGCAGGCGCTTGAGCTGGCGATTATTGAAAATGAACAACGGGACGATTTGACAGCCATCGAATCGGCTCAGGCATACCGCAGAATGATCGATGAGTTTGGCTGTACGCAGCAGCAAGTGGCCGAAAAAATCGGCGTGTCTCGCGTTCAGGTGAGTAATTTGATCCGCTTGCTGCAGTTGTCCGATATTATTCAGGAACTGGTTGGGAAGCGGCAATTGAGCATGGGCCAGGCGAGGCCTCTGGTGGGTCTGCCTGCGCCCGTGGCTGAAGAACTTGCGCGCCAGTGTATTGAGCATGGCTGGAGCGCGCGCCAGATGGAGCGCGAGGCAAAGAAAGCCGCCAGATCGAAACCTGAAGCTGTTGAAAAAGAGATGGATGCAGATGTGATGGCGCTTCAGGATGAGTTAACCCGAAAGCTGGGCTTGTCAGTCGAGATTGTGTGCAGAAAAAATGGCGCAGGAGAAATGCGCATCCGCTATACGCAGGCAGCTGAACTGGATGGTGTTCTGAGGAAGTTGAGAGCTTGAAAAACAACGTAAAAACAATAACTTGCGAGTTTATTCATGCGTGTGATCGATGCGGGTGAATGGTAAGCCGTTAAGGGCTGTAGAATGGCATGTAGATTCCGGCGGCGTGCAGTGGATCGAACAAAGGTTGCTGCCGCACAGGTTCCAGCAAGTTGTGTCCATCAATGCAGAGGATGTCGCTGTGGCCATCGAGTCGATGCAGGTGCGAGGTGCGCCGACAATTGGCGCTGCTGCAGCGTATGGACTGGCATTGGCATGGAAGCAGGATGAAGCGCATTTTCGGGAGTACTGGCTGCCGAGGTTCAGGAGCACAAGACCCACAGCTGTCAATCTGTTTCATGCCTGCAATGTGATGGAGCAATGCGCCGGATCAACTCCACAGGCAAGTCAGATGATTGCATGTGCACAGGCATATGCAGATGCCGAAGTGGCGGCGAATCGCCGAATTGGCGAGCATATGGCGAACTTACTGGCGGTAGGCCGGAGAAGCATACTGACCCACTGCAATGCGGGCTGGCTGGCGGCTGTGGACTGGGGTACGGCGACGGCAGGTATTTATCAACTGGCGCAGGCCGGAGAGAGTCCGTTTGTATGGGTGGATGAGACAAGGCCACGACTGCAGGGCGCTCGCCTGACGGCATGGGAGTTATCTCAGGAGGGCGTCAATTGCCGCATTCAGGCTGATAGCGCCGCAGCATGGATGATGGCGCAGGGAAAGGTGGATGCGATCGTTGTTGGTGCGGATCGTATTGCGGCCAATGGCGACGTGGCGAATAAAATCGGCACATATGCGTTGTCGCTGGCGGCCAGAGAGCATGGTGTGCCGATGTATGTTGCAGCGCCGGCCTCCACCTTTGATGACCATTGTCCCGCCGGCAACGAGATTCCAATTGAGCAGAGAGGCGACAACGAGGTGCTGTGCGTGGATGGGGCAGATGGTGAGGGTCAGGTTCACAATGTACGGATTGCGACATCGGGGGTCGGGGCCAATAATCCGGCTTTCGATGTGACGCCTTATGAGAATCTCAGCGCCATAGTCAGCGAACAGGGGGTCTGGCATGCATGAAAATAGATGTAGCGTCGTACCGAACTGGAACAGGCAAGCGGCCATGGCGCGGGTGCATGGATGAAACGGACAGCGATTTACCCAGGCACATTTGACCCGATCACGCTGGGGCATGTCGATGTAGTGATGCGAGGGCTGAAACTGTTTGACCGCATTGTCATCGGCGTGGCCGACAATCCGAATAAAGGCCCAATGTTTGATGTCGCCGAGCGGTATGCCATGGTCAGCGAAACATTTTCGGCGGAGTCCAGTGTCCATGTCGCGCGGTTTTCCGGGTTGCTGGTTGATTTGGCGCATGATCATCAGGCCCATGCAATACTGAGAGGCCTGCGCGCTGCTTCCGATTTTGAGTACGAATTTCAGATGGCGACCATGAACCGGCGGCTTGATGCAGCGATTGAGACCGTTTTTGTCATGGCGCGGGAAGATTATACGTTCGTTTCTTCCAGGTTTATTCGTGAAATATCAACGATGGGCGGGGATGTATCTGCGTTGGTGCCCGAACCTGTATTGTCGCGGCTGAACAGGCCGTGAGAGCCTGTTTTTATCCATTTTAAGAATATAAAATTTCTCACTACTGTCCCGACATTTTTTCAAATAAATTCAACTGTTTACACATATCGCAATTCTCCTGTTTGGGCTCTTGCTCTGCAAGTGCTTGATATAAAGGCATTCTTTCGAAAATTGTCAGGCTCAAAATTTGTAGAATTGTGTAGAGGCTGGCATCCAGATTGAGTCGCTTTTTGATGATGGCCACCAACACATAGACGGATACTGCGATCCATACCTGAGTTTTGACCGCATTTTCCGTGGTGCCGAAAAAGGATTTGATACGCAGATGCTGCTTGATCCACTTGAAGAACAGTTCCACCTTCCAGCGATGACGATAGAGCTTGGCGATGGTCAGTGCTGGCAGTGAAAAATTGTTGGTTAGAAAAACGAACAGCTTGCCGGTTTCTGTATCGCGATATTTGATGCGCCTGAGTTTTGCTGGATAGTCCTTTCGGGAATAAAAGCCGGTTAACACTATAGTCTGGTCGCACCTGAGCCCTGTCGTTTTGTCCACGGGGTGAGAGTACAATCTTCTGAACTGAAGGTTGGATTTGGCTCGCGTAACAAAGAACGCCATACATTGGTTTAACTCGAACAACCTGCCGAAATCCACATAGCCTCGATCCATCACGTAGAAAGAACCCGCCTCGGGAACCAAAATATCCAGAACATTGACGTCGTGCAGTTTGCCATCGGAAATATGGATAAACGTGGGAATATTGCCGCGCAAATCCAGCAAGGTATGCAGTTTGACTGCTGCCTTGGCCGTGCGGAAACGCGCCCACGGAAATACAGACAGACAAAGGTCGATGGTGGTCGAATCCAGGGCGTAGATGGTATTGTCGAGATCCAGCCCCAGCTCTTCGTCCACATACAGCTTCCGGGCGACCGGAATCAATGCCTGCGCAAAGTCTGCATAAATCCGCCAATCTCTCCGCTCGTTCGCTTTGGCTAATGTCGTTCGCGAAATCCCGCCATGAATGCCCATATGGTGCAGCTTCGACTTCTGGGCGCGCAGACATGCTTCGATATCCCGAAGGCTCTCCCGATAGGTGAGTTGGGCGAAGGCCATGGCATAATACTGATCCCGACAGGTAAAGCGCTTCACCTTGAAGTTGCCTTGGTAACGGGACACACATCGACGAAACGTGTGCATTGGAAGATGCCCCATAATCTGAGAAAAGATAAGCTGGCCTGAATGCATAGGTAAAACCCTCCCGCCGTTGAAGTACGGCAGAAGCATTGTGCAAAGCACAACCCGATTTCAAAACCCTAACACCCATAAATATCTATTTTCCCCTTATTTCCCAACAAATTTATAGGCTCCCTGCAACAAACGTCGGGACACCAGTGACACAAGCTAATTTCGAAAGGAGAGATCAAACAGGCTTCCATGGCTGATAACA
>Ga0256829_1002925_pt1 | contig 12302 bp, 1 predicted proteins | sample 131447metaG_FD_185979 | JGI IMG/M metagenome (GOLD analysis project Ga0256829, IMG submission 185979) | Hydrothermal vent microbial communities from Lau Basin, Pacific Ocean - 131-447 | ecosystem: Environmental > Aquatic > Marine > Hydrothermal vents | place: Pacific Ocean: Lau Basin | collected... | reverse complement strand
TGATTTTTTAATATTTTCTATATGCTACAAAGGTGGGTGGTTGGGTAGCAATAATAAACTTATATAGTATATTATTCTTCTTTTCTTTACACCGTTACAAGGAGATAACGATGCAAGTAGACACGAAATGCAAGATATCATATCAAATAAATATATTAAAATTTTTTTTAATCACAATATTATCTATTTTTTTTACACTAACTTCCCTAAAAGCTGATACTTTTCAGATAGATTTAAGCTCGCATATATCTATGCCAGTAACAACAGTAGAAGTATCTCAGCCATTTCAAACAAATATAACAATCAAAAATGAAAATACAGGAAGCACAATACTTGATGGAAAAGGTGCATCGATAAAATACCATATTCCCTCTAGTTCAAGTTTTACCAGCGGTAATTATACAGGAACCGGATGGAGTTGCCAAAGTGCAGTTGATGCAAGTGGAGATTTGAAGTGTACTTATGGTCAATCATTGACCAATGGACAAACATCAAATCTTTTAGTTATTACTCTAACCGCACCTTCAAGCACAGGAACCAAGACCCCATCAGTTACTGTGACAGCAACTTCAACAGATGCCAATACAAGCAATGATACATCATCAACAACGGTAGAGTTTGGCAAATCAAACCTCCATGCTACAAAAACAGCATCCAAGACAAAGTTGCAATTGGGGGAGACTTTTTCATACATAATCACTCTTTCAAATCCAAATAATGGAACAAATCCAACGGTAAAAGCCAGAAATGTCACCATAAGTGATACGCTACCAAGTCAAATCCAGTTTATTTCTCCTCTCAGTGATACTTCGTGTAGCCAAAGTAATGGAACTATTACCTGTAATGGCATTGATTTGGCAGCGGGCAACACAAGATCTGTTACTATCAATGTAAAAGCGATAGCCGGTGGCACAAATATAAAAAATACAGCAACTATAAATGCGGACTCAAGTGATTATAACTCTATGCCTCTAAAACCAAATGTATCTGTTGATGTTGAGTTAGCTGATATCACTTTAACCCAGTCTCTTGTAGGTGGTATTTCGTCAACAAGCGCAGCTGTAAACAGTAATGTAGCATATAGATTTCATGTAGTTAACAATGGTACGAGCCCTGCAAGTGATATTAACCTCAGCGACACTCTTCCATCAGGAGTTACCTATATAGGCTTTAGTAGTACTTCTAACTGGAGTTGTACTGATAATTCACCTACTATAAACTGTACTTTAAAAGATACAAATTTGACTAACGGTGAATCATCCAATCTGGATATAAATGTAACAATGCCCAAAACTCATGGAAGCATAACAAACAGTGCAACAGCGTCAACATCTTCACCGGAAAGCAATACTTCAAATAATACCAGTTCTCTTATAACACAAGTAAAAGGTGCAGACTTAAATATAGAAAAAACTCCAAAAAATGGCAGTACAGACATAGGAACAAACTACACATATACCATCAAAGTAACCAATGTGGGAGAAGCCGATGCTAAAAATGTTAAAGTTACAGATACATTAGATCCTAAAATGACTTACAGTGATGACAACCTTAGTTGCGGTTCAAGTTTGAATAAATGTAATTTAGGAGATGTATCAGCAGGTTCAAATAAATCTTTCACTGTCACAGTCACAATGCCGTCTGATTATGTCGGTGATGTAACAAACAGTGTAAATGTAACCACCGACACAGATCAGGAAAACAATACCCAAACAAGTGATACTGCAACAACTCACATAACTGGGCCAAACCTAAACATAACAAAAGATGCCAATGTATCTGAAGTAGGACTTGGAAAAACATTTTCATACAGTATAAATATAAAGAATGTAAATAGTGCAAATGCTACAGATGCAGTTATAGAAGATCAACTACCATCAGGTGTTACTGTAACAAATATATCTCCTGATGGCTGGACTTGCCCGAAAACTCCAATCACTGGAACTTTTGATTGTAACAAATCAACTGTTGCTGGAGGAGCAAATGATACTTTGGTTTTTACAGCAACGGCACCAACAAATACAACGGGAGATATAAAAAATACTGCCACAATAAGTCACTCATTAAACTCAAATGACGGTAGTGACAGTGCAGATGTAAATGTAACAGGAGTTGTTCTTTCCATAGATAAAGTTGGAAGTCCTACTGCAGTGGTCGGAGGTTTGATAGACTACAATATAACAGTAGCAAACACTTCGCATTCAGATGCAGATGATTTAATATTGACAGATGACTTATCAAGTCTTGGAAGTGGCTACACAGTCCATAAAGTTTTTAACAATAATGTCGACTGGAACTGTAGTGGAGTAACTACATTAACCTGTACGAAAAATTTACTTACTGCTGAAGGAGCAAGTTCTACTATACATTTTAATGTAAATGTTCCTAATGATGCAATGTTGGGCATGAGAACGAATACAGCGAGTGTTACCACAACTACAACACCACAGCCTGTAGCAAGTGACTCTTTCAAGACAGATATACAAGGTTCAGATATAGTTGTAGTCCCACCTACTACTAAGACAGCTGTTGCCAATGAAAATGTGATTTTTACCGTAAAAGTTAGAAATGACGGAAGTGCAACCGCAAAAGATGTAAACTTGACAAACAGTTTCAATACAACCGGTATAACAAAAGGTGACTTTGCTAATATAAAAATAGACTGCGACAATGATGGAACTTATGATGTTACATCTGCACCTTATACCTGTCAACTTGGAGATATTCCTAAAAATGGTATAAAAACCGTAAAGATAAGTGCAACCGCACCAAATTATGACAGTAATTTTCCGGGACATACAGATATAACAAACAATTCTACTGCCGTAACATCTTCAAGCGAATCAAACACAGCAAACAATAGTAAAAACTGGAGTGTAGAAAACCATGGAGCAGATATAGTTATCTTTAAAGATGCAAATGTAACTGATGTAGCGGTAAATGGGCTGGTTACTTATGATTTATACATAACAAATCAGTGGGAAGCAAATGCTACAAATATCCAACTGACTGACAATACTCTTGGAACCGGAAGTGACAAATTTACTTTTATAAGCGGAAGCTTAAATTACAATTCATCTGATTGGGACTGTACTTTAAACTCTTCTACAAATTTTACCTGTAGTTACAAACATACATTAACTTACAATCAAACTACCAGTCACATAACCATTCAAGCTAAAGCTCCAAATCTTCTTAGTGCCATAGATAATATCAGAATAAATGAAGCAAACATTTCAACCGATACTGCAGAAAGAGAGACTGCAACTAGCAATAAAGCCGATAGTAATGTCACCATAAGAGGAGCAGATTTAAATATATCCAAAAGTGTATCTCCCTCTACAGTAAAACTTCAACAAGGTGTTACATATACCATAACAGTAACAAATAATGGCTTGGCTGATGCTAAAAATACTGATGTAAATGATACACTGCCGAACGGATTTACAAATATATCAACAAACGGATGTACCAATGACAGCAATAGTGTTTCAGGAAATAGCATTCACTGTACACTAGGAGATCTTGCACAAGGTGAGAGCAAAACTTTTACTATCGCAACCAATGCACCAAATACAAATGGAACTTATACCAATACAGCGGTCACCGGCTCAGATACTCTTGAAAAAAATACAGCAGACAATACTTCTTCAGTGAATTTAATAGTCCAAGGTGCAGACTTGATACCTCATAAAGCTGCTCCTAATAGAGTTGCCGGAAATTCAACTTTTACATATACTATATCGCTTGAAAACAATGGATCTTCTACTGCTTATGGAGCAGAGATAAATGATACCATACCAACCAATGACGGTCATAGTACAACTTATGTTGCCGGTTCTCTAACTACTTTGGACAGTGACTGGACATGTTCGATAAGCGGACAAAACCTACACTGCTATACAATAGATTCCAATCTAAGCATCCCAAGCGGATACAATCACAACATTGCAAGCTTTCAAGTAAAAGCGGGTCCTGCTCATTACTGGATACATAATACTGTAGTTACCGATACCAACACATCAGAATCAAATTATGGCAACAACAGCTATCAGGCAGATACGGAAGTAATTAATGTTGACTTAGCGGCAAGAAAGTTGATAAACGGTAATAATTATGGAGCAAATGAAAATTATGTAGCCATAGGAGCAGATATAAATTATACTCTACAGGTTAGAAATGCCTCTACAGTTGATATAAATATAACAGATGTAAACTTTACAGATGTTATTCCTTCAAATCTTACAAATATAAATATTACACCTGATTCGGGATTTAACTGTAATACAACACCACTTCATTTTCCTCTTGGTAACATTGAAGGGGGAGATACTTTAACTTGCACTATGAAAAACGGTACAACAAATCCACTTCAAACAAGTGAAGGATGGATAACAGTAGCCACTATAACTGCCAAAGCTATAGATACGGCACATTTTGATATAAATAATGAAAACAATAACTCTATCATAAATAGATACAAAGCTGAAACTTCTCTAAGCGACCAAGACCTTGGCAATAATGCACCAACTGGAGGTGACGGTTATCTTCATACCAATACACTGGTTCGTGGTGCTAATATGTCCATAACAAAAGAAGTTTTAAATAATTTAAATACAGTTGGCGCCAATAAACCATTTCAATATATCCTCACAGTAAAAAACTGGCCAAGAGATAACAGCACAAATGAGCACGATAGACCAAGCACAACTGCTACTAATATAATCGTAAAAGATGTATTACCGAATGATGTAAACTTTACAAGTGCTACAGGCACCAACTGGAACTGCAACGAGAATTCACATATCATAACTTGTACCTACAACGGAACGATAGCACCGGGCAACACATTTGCTGAGCCTATTGAGATAAATGTAACTGCGCCAAACAGTGATGCGCAAATATTGACAAATGAAGCAAATGTCACAAATGATACTCCTGAACTTGTCAGGCTTCTTCCTGACAACAACGATAGTGTGCAGGTAACCACAGCCGGAACTGATATAACAGTCAGCAAAAACGGTCCAGCAACTGCGGGGATGAGTGATACTGTAACTTATACCGTAAAGGTGACAAATAGTAGTGCAGAAGCCGATGCACAAAATGTATATGTCGTCGATACTCTTCCAAACGGTGCAACCTATGAAGGAAATATATCAAATCCGCACTGGACAACTTCAGCTTCGACCGGAGCAGATGGAAATATCACTTTTTCTTATGATCAAGATTTACTAATGAGTACTAAAAAGAGTTTCAGTTTCGATGTAAAACTCCCTCATTATACAGGAACTGTAAGAAACCATGTAGAAGCATTTACAAGTACGGCTGAAACTTCTTCTCCAAATATTGCAAATAAGGACACTGACATACTGGGTGCTGATTTGGTATTTAAAAACACACCTTCACAAAGTCCAAATCCAGTTGGAGCTTACGGCACACATCAATACTATATAAGTATTAAAAATCAAGGTTTATCTGATGCCAAAGATATCAATGTAACATTTGATTTTAATAACATGTCCGCCAATCCTGGTTGGAGTGATATTAACGGTAGTGGCACAGGTTGGAGTTGTGATCCTTACGATATAAACAATACAAAGCTAATATGCCATCTATCAACTCTTGCAAGAAGTTCTGATTCAAGCACTCTAACTATAAATTCTACAGCTCCTAACTACAACGGAGACATAACAAATCATACTACGGTGATAGGTGAAGATGATACGAATGCTACAACTGGTGAAACAGAAGCAGTAACAACAACCATAAAAGGCTCGGATTTAAAGATTAAAAAATACGCTAACGACCCAGACCCTCAAAATCCAAACAATGCAGTTTACTATGATGACAATATTACCATAGGCGTAGGAAAACCTATAAACTTCAAATTTATGATAAAAAATAATAACCTTGGTCTTGCAAAAGATATCACTTTAAGTGATACTTTTCCTGTAGGTTTTAGCGATATAAATATAACAAATCCAGGAGACTGGAACTGTTTGGTCACAGGTTTAAAATTAACATGTACAAGATCTAAGCTATCGCCTGATACTAATGCATCAAATATCATAGTATCTGCAAAAACTCCTTCATCTATCGAGATCATAACAAATACAAGTGATATTAATACCAGTACAAAAGAAACTGATTATTCCAATAATACAAATAGTGTAAAAATAAAACTTGAGGGCGCTACTTTAAATGCAGATTTTAACGCATCAATAACCAAAGTAGCTATGAATGAAATTTTTTATTATAAATTAGATATAACTAACACAGGAAAAAATGACGGAATAGATATAAATACAACTGATAAATTGCCAAATGATTTTACATATATGGATAACAACGGAAGCGACAGTGGCTGGACTTGTTCACAATCAAGCAATACAGTAAAGTGTAATCAGCCTCTTATACCTGCATACAGCGGGAACAGCATACTTATACTTCATGTAAAAGCACCACAAAATAAAACTGGAGTATATAAAAACAGTATAGATATAAATTCCACCTCTATTAAAAATCCTATAACTGCTTATGCTCCAGATGTAAGAGTCATAGGAGCAGATATAGCAGTGGATATAAATGCAACTCCAACAGATGTTTTGGAAGACAGAAATGTCACTTACAATATAAATGTAAAAGATATCAATATCTCAACCGCAAAAAATGTAACCTTAAAACAAACTTTTGATAAGACTGTAAATGCTCTTTATATAAAAAATGGTTCAAGTGATTGTAGTCTTACGGATGCCAATCAGTCTGTAACTTGCTCTTTTGGAGATATTGCATATAATGCTGATAAAAATATAACCATTGTAGCTACCATGCCTTATGCAGGAAGCAATGATACTGTATCTTTAAAAAGCACAGTAGAGACAAACACAACCTCAGCTCAGGAAAATCAAGTCAATCACACTGCTAAAGCAACCGTTACAGTATATAAAATAAAACCAATAGTTGATTATATATTTGAAGAGTGTAAGTGGAATAAATCCGATGATGTCATAGATAGCATAAGTGGAATAAATGGTACAGCATATAAAGGTGCCAAACCCATTAATTATCTGCTTGCTAAAGATAGCAACAATTTCTCTCCAAAATGGAGAGTCGGAAAATTTGATGGAAATGATGACTATATCGAGATACCAAATAATTCTAAATTACAAATTACAAAAAATCAAACAATTTGTGTATGGGTAAGACCAACAAAGTTTAGCAAAAGAAGAAATATAATTGCAAAAGCTTATGGAGGTGAAGGAACAATTACTCAAGAAACAGATGGATCATTATCATACTACTATGGAACAGCAGGAAAAAATCAATCACCATATCAAGGCTTTAGTAGTGATCAAAATTTAGAATTAAATAAATGGAGTCATATATGTTTGGTCAGAGATTTAGACAATATGAAGTTAAAATGGTATATAAATAATGTAAAGACGCATGAAGGAAATGCTCATTATTCTAATGCAGTTGCGAGTAATAAGAATTTGCTTATTGGGGCGGGATATACTAATAATTTTAAAGGCTATATCGATAATGTAGAGATATATAACATAGCTCTTGATGGCAGAGCTGTAAAAGATATATATAACTTTGAAAAAGATGGTAAAAATTATGATGGTACAGACTTGAGTGAACCTCTTTGTAAGGTTGACCTGAGTGTTACAAAGAGTGTAACTCCTCGCCCATTAGTAGGTGCGGAATCAAATATGGCATATACTATAACAGTAAAAAATAATTCATCAGAACCGCTTACTACAGGTTTTACACTTCAAGATACTTTACCAAGCGGTTTAACATTGGCAGATACAAATCTCTCTACTGCAGATGTTACCTGTGTCGGTACTTATGACTTTAACTGCACTTTGCCCGCATCTGTGATTATGAAAGAAAATGATACCCGCACTATCACTTTGAGTGCTACTGCCCCAAATAGTACAGGCGAGTCGTTGACAAATAATGTAGATATAGCTACAGGTGTTGCCGGTACTGTCGGTCAGCCAGAATCTACAACAAGCAATAACCATGATAGTGCAACCAATAAAACAATAGGTACAGACTTAAGTGTTACAAAAACTGCAACATTAGATAATAATGGCTCTAATATTATCCACTATAATATAATAGTTAAAAATCTTAGCACTATTACTACAGCAAGAGAGGTGAGTCTGAAAGATACTTATGATAGTAGATTGACACTTGTATCATTCTCAGGAAACTGTTCTACTTCCGTGGGAAATTCTTTTAACTGTACCTTGCCGAATATGCCAGCAGGCAGTGAATATAATATCACTTCAACTATGTTGGTAGATACAAATGGTACAGATATAATAAATGATGTAAATGTAACCAGCCATACAGCTGACACAAATCTCTCAAATAATTATGCATCTGTTTCTGTTGATATAAATACGACAGGAGCAAATGCCCCGGTTACATTGAAAGACGGTTTTAGAAAACATATAAGCACAAATAATTATGGCAATATGATAGCCATAGGAAATACGATACTAAAAGCAAACAATCAAACCGGCAGTGTACCTTTGGTGGATATAAACAGTTCTTATGTCAATGTTTCTTTGCAACCACTTGACTCATCAAGTGCAACTCTTCATATACCTGAAAATAATGTAACCATAGAATATGCTGGTCTTTATTGGGGTGGTCATATAAAAGGAAAAGATGCAAATGATACTTTGAGTGCTGTTTTTAATAAAGTTAGCTTAAAAACTCCTAGTGGAGCTACATATACTATCGTTGGTGGAAAGCAGGAAAACAGTAATTTTTCAACTGATGATAACATAACAGGTTTGTATAGATTTAAAAGATTTAAAAGTTCTATCGCAAGACTTTACTATGCTTCAGAAGCAAATGTAACTTCTATACTAAGAAATGAAAATACTCTACATGGCAGTGTCAATGGAGTTTTTACAGTTTCTGACTTAAATGTATCCTCTGGGCTTGACAATACTGCAAGCTTTATACCAGATGACTCGTCTCCAAGTCATTGGTCATATTTTAACTCCGGATTTTTTGGCGGTTGGGAGCTTGTCGTGATATACTCAGTCAATCATAGGCTTTACAGAAGTGTAAGATATAAAAATAGTACTTTATATGATGGATTTAAAGTTCTTATGCCAAGATCACCCGGACAAGCAGTTTCACTTGACATAAATGTAGGTGGATTTATTACACCTCAAACCGGGGATATAGAATCAAGTCTTTTTTCTATGGTTTTTGCAGGAGACAAAACGCTTCCTTATGAGAGTATGAGTGTTGATAACAACTCAAGTACACCACATCTTGTAAAAGAAGACACAAATAATACAAATAATATCTTCAATGATGATATCACACTAAAAAATATTGATAATACTCCAATAGATAGAGACTTAAGCTTATCTTATAATCCGGGAGTTGATTTGGATGAGTTTAGTTTAACAAGCAATTATAACAGTAGCGGTGTTTGTGTCAGTTCTCCTTGCTATCTAAATAATGGACAAACTTCAACAAAGATAAACCTTAAAGTAAAAGAGAGTTCAACTGAAACAAGTTCTGGCTCAAACCAATATGCAGCTCAATATGCCTTTGTGGATATGTTAGGATTTAATACTCAGATATTTACTCCAGATTTTATAGACTCTTATAAAGAGTGTTTCAAAAGAAAAGAGCCAGGAAGCCTTTTAAATCATGATTGGGTTCCTTGTAGCGCTCCTACTCCGACCATCCATAGAGGAAGTATTATAAAATACAGAATTACTATGATAAACAGTGGAACTGATGATGCAATAAATGTACACATGAGCGATGTTTTACCTAAAGAAGTTGATTTTAACGGTACTTGTTCTTCTATAAATCAAGATATAAATGCGACAAACATATATCCACTTCCAGACGGAAGCAATGATAATCTTTTTGATTATAACGACACACTAAGAACGATAAGTGGTGATTGTGTCAGTTCTCAGTATGATCAAAGTGAAAGTGTGAGGAATGAATGTATAAAAGATCTCAAAGCTATCTTGGTTGATGGCAATAACACCGTTCCTCTAAATAGCATACCGCAAAATCTTATAAATCATTCTTACAATAATGCAAGTTGTAGTGTTGATAATAATATAACTACTTTAAAATTTGATTATTCAACATTTCCTAAAAAAAGTGTTACTTGGATCGACTTTTATACTAAGATAAACGGTAAAGCTGTACTTGGAAAAAGTTTTCAGAATTTTGTTTCTATAAATTTTACCAATAAAACTTTATCTGATGCCGGTATAAACAATCTTCAAACTCAGCAAAGTGCTCCGGTAAACTCAGGAACGGTTACTTTTGACTGGTCACACATAGTAGCAAATGTAAGAGATATGGGCAGAACTTCTGTCGGGACAAAGATAGTAAACAGACCGTTTGACCTTAATATCACATTATCTGGTATAAACCCACTTGATATAGATAGTGATGGCAATACAACTATGAAGATATCAAATCTCCAACTTGTAGATGTTTATAATAATCTGGATGCAAATATAAGCAATACTATCAAATCTACAACTGCGTCAGTTACAGGAACAATCTTAAACTGGGAAACCAATGATACTAACTATGCGATAGCTTCTAAGAAAATAGGCTTTAGATTTGATTTAACGGTATTTTTTGGTGATTATAATTCTACCAAACACTATCCGCATGATTTTAACTCTTCAGCTACTTATACCGGCGATGTTTTTTCTACAAGACCTAAAGATTTTGCTATTTCATTTCCAGATGCTGCCCCAATAGGGGGATACACGGTTGTTACTGCTGCGTCAGATATGAACTTAAGTGTAAAGGCAGTTGATAATTATGATGTAAACAGTAGCTATGATTATAACAATACTCTTTCTAAAGCACATGATATAAATATAAGTTTAGATAGTAACTTTTCAACAAATTCAAATTGTATAGATATAAATGAATTAAATGTATCCAATCTTTCATTTACTAATGGCAATGCTATGGCGCAAAATACCAAATATAGCAATGTAGGAGTAATAAGATTTGATTTGACAGATAGCAACTGGACAGCAGTAGATCAAACAACTGGAGACTGTATCTCTAATAGCGGAACCAATACTCCTAATACCAACGGACTTATCGGTTGTAATGTGGAGGGCAATTCGACCTCTGTAGTTTTTAAGCCTGATCATTTTGACTTTAATAATACTTCAGTTCTTGACCATGGTAATACATTTACATATATGATAACCGATCCTCTAACTGATAGGGTTTACGGAAAACTCTCTGCTGACGCGGTATCTAAAAATAAGGATGGCAATATAACAACATTTTTCTCAAATAGTTGTTTTGCAGATAATGTAAATGTACAATTATCTTATGGTGCAAATAGTAAAAGCTTGAATGATTTAAATATAAGTATGGTAAATGAGTCTAATTTAACAAATATATTAAGCGACAGTAATCTGAGTGTCAATGACAATAATTTCTCAACTATAGATCAAAACAGTAGTTTTTCTTCTGGAGTCGGAGCGTTTATCATAAGAGCTATGATAAGTAGAAACAAAACAACTCCACTGGAGCCGGCAATAATCAAAATGAATGATTTAAATGGTTCTATACATAATTATCTAGGAATTACCGGAGTAGATATAAACAGTACAAGCAGTACAACTATACCTTTACCAAATAAATTGCATTTTATATATGGAAGAATTCAAGCTCCAAACTACAGTAGCACTACCGGAAAGATAAATGCTAAAATATACTATGAAGGGTACTGCAAAGATTGCAATAAATCACTATATCCTTCTCTTGGCAAGGAAGGCATAGAGTCAATCTACTGGTATATAAACAAGGATCAAAACGGTTTAAATGATGGCAATATTTCAAACTTTGTGCAACCGAGCAATACACAAATAACAATAGCACCTTTATCTTCAGGAGCGATTACAAGTGGAAGTGAAACGCATACAATAACATATAACGGTACTACTTATCCTTATGGGGAAAGGGTTGATATGAATGCATCTTCTTGGCTTATATACAATCCTTATGATGCCAATGCTACTATAAGTAGTTTTTTTGTAACATTTACAAAATATAATGATTGGGCAGGGATAGGTACGACAGGAAAAACAGTTGATCTAAATATAAGTACAAAAAGCTCTAAAAGGTTAGAGTGGTGAAAAAAGGTTTTACTTTCATAGAGCTTGTTGTGGCTATAGTTGTCATTGGTATCGCTATGATGAGTGTACCTTTGCTTTTATCGCAATCTTCAAGAACGAATGAGTTTAGTATAA
>Ga0256829_1002924_pt1 | contig 12307 bp, 14 predicted proteins | sample 131447metaG_FD_185979 | JGI IMG/M metagenome (GOLD analysis project Ga0256829, IMG submission 185979) | Hydrothermal vent microbial communities from Lau Basin, Pacific Ocean - 131-447 | ecosystem: Environmental > Aquatic > Marine > Hydrothermal vents | place: Pacific Ocean: Lau Basin | collected... | reverse complement strand
TCAAATTTATGCAGGAACACCCCGATGTTGAGCTTGTGCAACAGGTGACTAATCAAAACGTAGACATGGTTTCAACCGGCGTAGACATGGCGATCAGAGGGCACACCGACAGCCTCCCCGACTCTAGTATTATTCAAAGAAGTTTATCGACCTTCTCTTGGTATTTGTTTGCTAGCCCTGCCTACTTAGCCAAAGAAGGAACCCCAACCACACCCTACGATTTATTTAAAAGACAAAGTCTAAAACTTGGGTGGCAACCCACCAGCGGGCATTGGACGCTACAAAATCACGACGGTGTAAAAACCACTATTCCTTTCACGCCACAACTGTGTAGCGACGACATGAGCACTCTCATAAAGGCGGCAGTTGAGGGTATGGGGATTGTCAGTTTACCGGCTTATACCTGTAAAAAAGAGCTGAGCAATAGCTCACTACAACGGGTGTTACCCACATGGATTTCTGGCAAAGCCCAATTGAGTTTACTTACTCCATCACGACGCACCCAATCCCCTGCGGCAAAAGCATTTGCCGATTATCTAGTAGAACACCTAAACACCATTACCCAAGACTAAAATCTCCCTCGAACCGAGCTAATGGCAGCCCAAAAGAGGTGGCTTCTCAGTACATCAAATTTGAACAAGACACCCAACGTTTTGTGCATGGTATAGCGTCTAAACCACCACTATTCAACGGATTTTTTGCGCCATTGTCGAGCTTCAAAAGCTACAAATCGCTAAGTTACTTTTTTATTTCTCTGCCGCTCAGTATTGCTTATTTTGGCTGGTTAGCACTGTTTGGTGTACCTGCATTGGTATTGTCTATCGTAGGCGTTGGACTCCCCTTTCTTGCGTTATTTTTGAAAAGCCAGACCTATCTTGCTCTTATTGAAGGTCAGCTTATAAACAGCTTGCTAGGTGTTCGTATGCCAAGACGGCCAAGCCGAATAACCAGAACGGGGGCACCATCCACTTGGTGGCAGGCGATATCGAGTGTGTTGAAATCACCTCAAGGCTGGCGTGCAACCTTATACACAATGCTTCATCTTCCGATAAGCGCCACGTATTTTGCTGCGTCGTGCTTACTGTTTATGAGCTCGATAGCACTCATCCTTACCCCAATTGTGGACCCTATTATTCACGGATTTTCGCCACACCTGGCAGTAGATATTCCATGGTTTTGGTTCCCGATTACCACCATCGTTGGAGCCATTGGCATGACATTGTCGATGCACATATCAAGGCTACTCGTTTCGCTTCAAACCAGCATCGCGAGTTATCTGCTCATACAACGGTAACTCTACACACCCTATATACCGCTGGCGACAATCGGTCGCCGGCTATGACAACTTACTATTTAAGAGGTATTACTATGACTTCATCAAGTCGTACTTTTGCTGTGCTCGAAATTCTGTTCTTTGTGGTGTTTGCCCTAGCAAGCAAATCACTGGTTTTGCATTGGACAATGAAATACGCAGGACCTATTACCCTGATTTCCACGCTACTTCTACTAACGCTGTACCTACGATCACAAGGTAAATCGTGGTCGCAATACGGGTTAAAACCCTTGCTTGGGCTAAAAGCAAAACTACTGGTGATACCCCAAGCCATTCTCGTGTTTATCGCATTTGCCATTGCAGTAGGCTCGGTAATGACACTGGCCGAAACATTTCAAATTACGGCGCTACTTGAAGTGTCGGACGGCGTAGAAGCGCGATTTGGTGAGGTACGAGACAATTTGCCCAAACTACTTATGTGGTTGGCAATTGTGTGGGTGTCGGCTGCGTTTGGTGAAGAAATGTTCTTTCGTGGCTACCTAGTCACTAGACTACAAGAAGCACTGCCAAGTTCAACACTCGCCACTATTGCGGCGGTAATTATTCCTGCCATCATCTTTGGCTTCGGACACTACCACTACCAAGGTATCAGAGGCTTTGTTATGACGGGATTAATAGGAGTAGCCTTTGGCGCAAGCTACCTTTTACTTAAAAAGAACTTGTGGCCCGTTATCCTTGTGCACGGCGTGATTGATTCACTGGCGTTTGTTGGCTTGTATATGGGGGCGGAGTGAATTAGTTAAACGCAGCCATGGGCTAAATGGCTTTTAGAACATCTTGTCGAGATTGCTCCAATTGGCTTTTTAGCAAGGAAATGGTTGATGAAGATACGCCTATGTCACAGGCAGTTTGTTCAAAATCAGACACTTTATCTGCTATTTGCTCTACAACACCTTTCGCTATAGTCCAGTTTGAGAAGCTTGCTGACTGGGCTAATGTTTGTAGCGCTTTTACGGGCGGTTTCTTACCAAAGCCAGCAAATGATGTAGCTTGTTCGCCAAATGGATGAGGGCTGAAAGTGACGTCATAAAATGGCGCTGGTTTCCATTTCCCATCGTCACTCTGTAAGAAAGCCCAGTTTTTACTGTGATCATCTTGATTTAAAAAGATGAGATTAAACATGGCTCTTTTAAACTGAAGTTGACCAACGGCAGGAGATTTACACAAAACACGTGATGCTTTGATAAAATCGTCATAATCAAGGCTAGGTGACCTAAAGTCTGCGTCCAGCAACCCACATGCACTGTGCATATGAAGCCTTCCCGAAGATCCTTCGGGGGTCTTTAAGAAATCAAAACGCTTTACTGCCAGCCATTTTTCAGCCCCTGAGTGCTTTGGCGCGTCCAGCAAAGTCCACTCTGGTGGTTCTAGGCCGAGTTCTGAAGCGAGTGTTAAATATACGGCCTCGCATAGCCCCTCTTCATGACCAAGCGCTAAATTCTTAGAAGTGAATTTAACGATCCATGCGTCATCCCCTGCTCTTTCAATCGTTCTGCAATCTGCAAAGTTATCGCTATTGGTGTAAATTTGCGCTTTTGGGCGTGCACCACCAGAACTGCCAGCCGCAACCAATGCTGACAACACTTCATCAGTTTGACCATCGAATATCTGTTGGGCATTAATCCCTAGCCGTTCAATACCAACGGTATTGGTAGATGAACTGTATTCAGACACCGGAGAATAATTTAACGCACCTAGCGCTGAATTTGCCACAAAGGCGAGTCTGTCCATCGGTGTTAGTTGATTGGCTAAAATATCATGCTGTCTGAATACGCGATCTTGCAGTAGTAGCCCCCACCCATCAGGAAGGGAATCGGCAAAAACGCCATGTAACCCCGAATGAGGAGCTTTAGGAGCGATCTGAACTGTTGAGTCGGCCTTTATAGTAAATGGAGATAGGTTTCCGTACTGTTCGACATAGTCTTCGTTGTACTGAAAAAAGACACCCTGACGATTTTGCGCTAGTACGCCAACCTCCACAGACCTCCCGTCAGAAGTGTGGCGATTTACTTGTAGCTTTTGTACCGGGCTAAAGGCCACTATTTAACACCTCATCGATTGATTTAGGCGCACGAGTTAAATCATTTAATTCGACAGTAAGTTTATAGAGGCGATTCAAATCATCCAACGACTGCCATAGCAGTAACAATTGACGAAGAGAGATCTGCCCCGTAAGTTCAAACTTCTTGATAGTAGCAGCGGGAACGGTACTACGTTCAGCCAGTGCATCGCGAGATAACTTTTCGCCCTCTCTCAGTTTTCGGAGGTGGGTCGCGAAAGCAGTTTGAATATCGGAATCGGTGAGAAAATGATTCATTCGAACACTTAAAAAGATACAATAATAGATAATATAGCGCATAAAACGGAAATTTGGATACTATAATATCCATTTTTAAAATATTTCCTATACCACCAACAATCCCGACTTTTCAGACACTGAAATAGTTACCTTGACGCCAGAATTGAAGTGAATGAAGTCATCTTCAATACCATCAGAGAAGATGACGCCATTTTCTGGCATATGTGACTCAAGTATGAGTTGAGAGCCGTTGGTAATTTCACCGTAAACAATATCAGTGCCAGTAACATTGCTGGGAAAAGGCTCCCTTACAGCAAACTGAAGTCGCTTTTCACTCCAACCAAATCCGTTACCATCCGGGTGTTGGGTCGAACCCATAACCCCCATGGCGCCTGCTAGAACAGACTGGAACCAACCCGTTGACCCAAAACCTGTTGAAACAATAATTCCGGAAGACGATTGCACTTCTGTCGAGCCATGCCAATCAAGTTTGTACCTAGCAGATGTATGGCTTTTGGGCCCTATGAATATATCGTTAACCGCCAACAGTACTTGGCCATCGTTCGTGGCAGCTTCGGCAAAGGTAATTGATTTTTGCTCACGCTTGTTGTTCATTGAGTCAACGACAACATCGTGCAATTGTTCAATCTCAAACGGTAGTAGCTTCCCATCCCATCGCTTTGGCTCGGGGTTTATTGCAATCACTGGCTGCCCGTCTAAATATTTGAGTGTATTGGCGACAAGACCGTCTTGACCGACAACCACTACCACGTCGTTGTTATTGAACGAGTAGCTGGGGAGTAAACTTCGCTCCAACAGCTGAAAACGCCCCTGCGCTCTTAAGTTACCTTCCGCCTTTGCAAGGCACACTTTGTAATTGTCGTGTTCCGTTAAATAATCGTGGGCATCAACACCATTGTGCTCTAGATAAAACTTTGCCTGAGGCCAAGTGTTGAAGCGCTCAATTAATTCCTGTAAGCGAGTTTTTCGATATACCAGAATGAACCTGTTTTCATTATCGATGCTCATTATCGCGCAACCTGTTTAGCAAATTGGCTGATTAAGTCTGGGCTAATGTTAAGCTCACCGATTTTATTAGCGTTTACTGCAAAAGATTCAAACGCGGTTGCCATCAATTGCTCTGGTGTCATCTGTGCGAGCGCCATTGCCCTAAGACTCTCTACGGGAAGTTCGCGATAGGCTTTCATCTTCTCAGAGATAGTGTATGCGTCTGCTTCAGCTTGAATACGCTGATTTTGTGCACTGAGCGCCACCAACTCTTGACGCTTTGTTTCAGCGTCGACTTCTGATTGAAGACGCTCTTGCTCAATGGCAGCCTGTTCGCGCAGCAGTTGCTTTTGGTTTTCCATACGCGCTTCTTCGAGCTCCTGCTCTTTTTGCTGCACAGAAAGGTCAGTATCAAGCTCAGCTTCTCGGATGGTGCGTTCTTGCTCTACTGAAAATTTGCGTCTGGCATAAATAGCATCATCAGCCTCTTTCAATATGCTCTCCCGTGCCTCTGCTTCTAACGCCTTCGCAGTTTCGGGAGATGGCGTGATTGCTGCAATTGAAACATCCATCACCTCCACGCCTAATGCCTGAAGCGATTCGTTGAGACCGAGCTCTCGCTGCAGTAGCTCAAGAAGCGGTTGTGATGTTAACAATGACTCACGAAGTTTCGTCTGTTGAATGTGATTCTGGATGATAGTTTGAACGACTCGAAGTACACGATCATTAAGCTTCATTGGATCCTCAGACACATAAGACTTGCCGTCTTCAGCCAACGAGTAATTCAATGCGCCTGCGGTTACCTCTGGTGATTGTATAAGAAACGACACCTGCCCCTGTACACGTAAACTCTGAAAGTCAGAAGTTTGCAGATTAAAGATAAATGGCGCTTCTTGAGAATTGACAGGTAGTACCGCCACCGTCGTTGTGGGTTTGTAGTACCAAAAACTGATGCCCTTTCCCACTCTACGTGCCTCTCCATTAATCGACTTAATCACAAATGACGAAGAGTCTGCTTTAAAAAATTTTAATCCGAACATGTTTTTCTCCAATTAGTGTCCCTGCGACACATTTAATTAATGTCACAGGGACACATTAAAGTCAAACAAATAAATTAAATTATTAAAATGATTGAAATGCAGAGGGTCTAGTGCTTAAATAAAAATAATGTCACTGAGACACTTAATTATGAAAGACAGTAAAAAAGAGTTTATCAACCCACTGTTTACCGTAGACAGCGTGCTATTTACGGTGGTGGGTAACCAATTGAAAGTACTTTTGGTAAAAAGAGCCATTGAGCCCTTTAATGGCAGGTGGGCGCTGCCCGGTGGATTTGTTGATGTTGAACAAGACGATAACACCGATATGACAGCACAAAGAAAGTTGTATGAGAAAACCGGAATTACCCCCAAATATCTCGAACAACTCAAAGTGTTCTCAGGCCTTAACCGTGATCCAAGGGGTTTTAGTGTTACGCTGACCTACTTTGCTTTAGTGGCATATGAGGATACCGAGCCTCATATCAATACCGTTGAAGAAGCAACGTGGACAGAGATAAACGAGTTAAGAAACCTGCCTTTGGCATTTGATCACAGAGAAATCATAGAGGCAGCATTTCAACGGCTGCAACAAAAAGCGCTGTATTCAATGGTTCCGGTTTACTGCTGTGCAGAAAAATTCACAGTTGGCCAACTGAAGTCTGTTATTGAAGTCATAATCAACAAGCCACTGCAAAGAAAAAGCTTAATGCGGCGTATTGAAGCGTCGGGCATGTTTAAAGAAGTTGATCAAAAAGTGCAATCAGGCGGGCGTCTCGCCCAATTATATTCGCTCAAACCAGACGTAGATGTTGTGCATTTTGAGCGAAATCTAGGCGCGTGATTGCTAAAGCAACACGGAAGTAATTCGGGAGTGGATAAAATGGATATCCGATCTAATGAAGATTTATTAGCCCATTTACAGCGCAAAGCGCGAGTTAAGTATTTGTGCTTTTGGGGGCATCGAAAATCAAGCCCCTCGATTACTAAGAGTTGTTTGAGTCAGTGGTACGAATCACCTTTTAAAGAAAAGGGCGATACTTTTAAAACGGCAGAACACTTTATGATGTTTGAAAAAGCACGGCTGTTTGGAAACCAGAAGATTGCTGAGCAAATTCTTGCCACCAATACGCCGGGTGAAGCCAAAAAGCTGGGCCGCGAGGTACAAGGTTTTAATCAAAAAACGTGGCAAGAGGCACGCTTTGAAATTGTTGTTCGAGGTAACTTGCTGAAGTTCTCGCAAAACAAAAACCTAAAAGATTTTCTCTTATCTACGGGCGAAAGAGTGTTAGTTGAAGCCAGCCCTGTGGACAAAATCTGGGGAATTGGCCTTGCTGCCGATCATACTCATGTCGAGACACCTTCTAAGTGGCAAGGTTTAAACTTACTAGGTTATGCGTTGATGGAAGTTAGACAGCAACTGAGGGATAAATAGTCATGGAAACCATTACATGTTACCGACCCACAGGTCAAAAAGAGTTGGACCTGGTTGAAGCGTCCGGTTTTAAAAAATGGCCGCCTCGCCTACCAGAGCAACCTATTTTTTATCCGGTAACAAACGAACAGTACGCGTTTGAGCTTACTCAATGGAATGTTACCGATTTTGGAAAAGGCTATGTGACTCGATTTGAGGTCAATAAGGCGTTTATGGCTCGCTATCCCATTAAAACAGTCGGTGCAAAAGGCCATACCGAATGGTGGATACCTGCCGAAGACCTCGACGAACTTAATGAAAACATTGTGGGAAAGATTGAGGTGATACATCAGTTAGTGCAAAGAACATTATGACGGTGAATTTTCTCACAGAGAACATACTGACTATTGATTCATTTTTGACGGCTTCCGAATGTGAGAGTTTTATAGCGTCTGCCGAAAAACAGGGGTTTAAGCCAGCGGATGTTGATACTGGTAGTGGTCGCTCACATATACTGGAAATCAGAAATAATGAACGGGTTGATTTTGTATCTCAAGAGCTCGCAGATCATTGGTGGCTACGACTTCCTCATGAATTGCTACCCAAAATGGCGGGGAAAAAACCTATCGGTTTGTCTCCTCGTTTTCGCTTTTACAGGTATTTACCTGGACAAAAATTTAATATGCATAAAGATGGGAAGCAAAATGTATCTGGTAAAACAACGCTGATGACACTACTGGTCTATCTAAATGATGGCTATAAAGGCGGAACCACTCAATTTCGACACAAGAATATCGAAATCCATGCAGAAACCGGTAAAGCACTGCTATTTGAACACCAGCTGTGGCACAAAGGAACAACGCTAGATTCGGGTTGCAAATACCTGTTGCGAACGGATATCGTGTTCACGGGTTGAGCTTTATAACCGCTATTTCTCGATGAATAGTTAGCGCTAATTCAACTGAATTTATTTACGACGCAACATCATCATCATAAACATACCCAATAAAGCTACCGTTGCCGGTGTATTTACAAGTGAGGCTTGTGTATTGACACGCAAATCATCCAGCGCAATGGCCTGATAGTTACCAAACACCACCATGTCAGATATGACCGACGCAGCTACACGCAAAGATGTGAAGCCTGTCTGTGAGGTGAAACCAGCCGTGGTGCCCCTATCAACTAACACGTCTCCCAAGCCCACACTGACCGTACCGTCGAATGCTTCCCATAGCAGGTTCAACTGATTGGGTGAAAAATCCCATCCGGCACCTAGCCTAAAATCTAATGCATAGATAAGTGATTCATCTAACATCTCAATCGTCACCCAACTATTGTTGCCACCGGAACCGTTGTGCATTTGTGTGGAAATTACCCCACTCTCAAATGGCATAAAACCCACATAAGAGACGTCAGGCACAGTAACGGAAATAGAATTGAGGCTGTTGAGTTGAGTTGAGTTGAGTTGAGTTGAGTTGAGTAGGATATCAATAAGAGAGATTGGTCGGTGTGAGAGGATTTGAAGTTTACCTGATCACACTTTATAGCTATAAATTACGTTACTTTTTTAGAAAAAAGGGGGCTGTACAGCAATGAGTGCTATTCAAAGTTATCCCAATACGGAGGATTACCAAAATAGCTTCCTAGAAAGTCAAGAAACGCCCTGAGTTTGGGAGCAAGTAGCTTTCTATGTGGGTACACGGCGTAAAGATAGATCGGATCTGGCTCGAAGTCTTTTAACATGACTTTAAGCAGACCTTTACGCAGGGCATCTCCTACGATAAACGTTGGCTGGAGCACGTAACCCTCGCCAGCAATTGCAGCTTCGGTAAGCACTTCGCCATTATTTACAACTAGCCCCGTATAATTATCCTGTGAATTTGCTCGCAATACTCTCATCAGTGGGTCATCAGAGCCGGTATAATCCATGTAGCTATACTTTAAAAAATGAGAGTTATTCAGTTCCTCTGGATGATTGGGAGCGCCGTTCTTTTCTATATATTCGGGCGATGCGCACAGCACTAACCTGATTGGCGTAATTCGTTTTGCAATTAGGGATGAGTTTTTTAACTTTCCGATTCTCAGGGCAACATCAAATCCTTCTTCGATGACATCTACCCTTCGGTCACTCAACTCAAGATTCACACCCACCTCTGGATAATGTTTCTTGAAATCTCTTATAAACGGCGCCAGATGTAGCGTTGAAAAAGAAACTGGGGCACTCACTTGTAAAAGCCCTTTAGGTTGATTCTGCAATTCACCAAAATGACTTTCCATTGCATGAATACCCTCTAATATTTCTATCGCATGCTGCAAACACTGCTCCCCTTCGTGGGTTAGGTGCACACGCCGTGTTGTGCGATTAAATAGTCTTACACCTAGCCTCTCTTCAAAATGAGATACATATTTGCTGATAAGCTGGTTTGATTTATTCATCTTCTCAGCAGCTTTAGTAAAACTGCCGTGCTCAGCCACAGTTACAAACGCCCTCATCGTCTCGAATAGATCCATTAACACACCTAATTTCAAAATCAGCGTTGATAGTAATTCAACATTTTTCACGTTTATCCACATTTTGATAAGCATTAGGATAAATATCAACCTGAATGAGGTACCAAATACCATATGCCTTCACTATCGACTTACAGAGGAAATTAACGATGAACAACAGAACTTTACTAAAAATATTGAAATCCGATGCAGGTATTGCCGCGCTTGTGTTGAGAGTACCGGTAGGCATCATCCTGTCTGCACATGGTGCACAAAAGTTATTTGGCTGGTTTGGTGGTTACGGTTTGAATGGTACTGGTCAGTGGATGGCTAGTATAGGATTGGAGCCAGGTTATTTGATGGCCCTTATGGCTGGCAGTGCTGAATTTTTTGGCGGGCTGGCGCTAATACTAGGCTTGTTAACACGTCCTGCTGCCGCTTTAAGTGCTTTTACTATGTTAGTGGCGGTCTTCAGCGTGCATTTTGAGCATGGTTTGTTCATGTCCAACAATGGCTATGAATTCGCACTCACACTATTTGCTGCATCCGCTGCGTTAACCATTCAGGGCGCAGGAAGCTATGGGATTGACCGTGTACTGACTGAACAAATGCAGGGTTAAAGCGCTGACGAGTAAGCGCAATTTATTTGAACAAAAACAGCTGCGCATGCCTTATTAACGTACGTGCGAGCATCATCGAGGTTTATTGCAATGTTAGTTAACGGCGAATGGAAAGAGAATTGGCAACCAGTTCAAAACAAAGATAAAGATGGTCGGTTTATTCGACAAGAATCGTCATTTCGGAATTGGATCACGCCAGATGGCGCTCCTGGCGTCACGGGAGAGGGTGGATTTAAAGCTGAGGCAAATCGGTATCACCTGTATGTGGCTTATATATGCCCTTGGGCCAGTCGCACGCTGATGGCGAGAGCGCTCAAAGGTCTGGAAGATATAATCTCCGTGTCTGTAGTAGAACCGAAACTAACCGATCAAGGTTGGCAATTTGGTAACTTTAATGGGAGTAATCGTGATGATCTAAACGGTGCTCGTTACGTGCATGAGCTTTACACCAAAGTTGCACCTAATTTTACCGGGCGAGCGACGGTACCAGTATTGTGGGACAAAAAAGCGCAAACCATCGTCAATAATGAATCTGCTGATATTGTGCGCATGTTTAATTACGCATTTGCAGATATCATTGACGTGGGCCCTGATTTAGTGCCGAATACACTCGCATCACAAATCAACGAACTTAATGAATATATCTATTCCGATTTAAACAACGGTGTTTATCAGGCAGGATTTGCCTCTTCACAACCGGCCTATCAAGAAGCTTACGACAAAGTTTTCTCAGCACTCGATTCACTGGAAGAAAGGCTGGAAGATGGACGTAAATTTCTATTCGGCGACATCTTTACGGAATCTGATATTCGTCTGTTTGTTACCTTGATCCGCTTTGATGTGGCTTACCACGGGCTGTTTAAATGCAATCGCAATATGCTCAAAGAAATGCCCAAAGTATATCAATACATGCGGCGTATTATGGCTATAGATGGGATTAAAGACACGGTCAATATTGAGCATATAAAGGCCGGTTATTACTCCATTAAATCCCTTAATCCATCAGGGATCGTGCCAGCTGGCCCGAGCATTTGTGCGCGTTTGGAGATAACATGAATTCCAGTCGAAACATAGTCTACCTTTCACACGGTGGAGGCCCCATGCCGTTGTTGGGCGAACCACATCATGATGAAATGGTTAAGACTCTCAGAGCTATAGCGAAAAAGATTCCAAAACCCAGTGCAATTCTAGTGATAAGCGCACACTGGGAAACCAATGTGCCAACTGTCACCTCAGGAATTAGCCCAGGTTTGATCTATGATTATAGTGGGTTCCCAAAACAAGCTTATGAGATTGAGTATCCGGCACCGGGTGAGCCTGCATTAGCAACCAGCGTAGTAAACTCACTTAAACTAAGTGGTATAGAAGCGGCAAAAGACAATGTTAGAGGGTTTGATCATGGACTGTTTGTGCCGCTTAAAATCATGTATCCCGAAGCGAACATCCCTTGCGTACAGCTGTCACTGGTCAACACGCTTGCCCCAGCGTTGCACATTGATATAGGAAACGCTTTACAACAAGTGCAATGGGACAATTTGCTGGTTATCGGGTCTGGCTTTTCATTTCATAACATGCGTGCATTTTTTGCGCCTGATTCGAAAGAAGCGCGCAAAAACAACCTCGCGTTCGATGACTGGTTGAATGATACAGTCAGCGACCCTACATTGCCCGAAAGTATTAGAGAGGAAAGACTTGCTCAATGGATATCTGCGCCTGGCGCAAGATATTGCCATCCTAGGGAGGAGCACTTGTTACCGTTACACGTATGCTATGGCTTGGCTGGAAACCCGAGCGACGAAACATTTCGGGCAAAAATACTGCAAAAACAAGCGTCAATGTTTCATTGGTCACTATAAATGAATGTCGCATCTTTTGCTGAACCCAAATAGCAAAAATAAGAGTGATGACCCATTGTGGATGGGATGGGGTTATCAATCGTGTAAGGTGAGTGCTGATCCCCCGTTTATGGGGTAGAGCCCGAAAATGTAAATTTCTATGGATATCAGGAAAATAGTTGGTCGGTGTGAGAGGATTTGAACCTCCGACCCCTGACACCCCATGACAGTGCGCTACCAGGCTGCGCTACACACCGACCGAAAGAGCCGA
>Ga0256829_1002923_pt1 | contig 12309 bp, 9 predicted proteins | sample 131447metaG_FD_185979 | JGI IMG/M metagenome (GOLD analysis project Ga0256829, IMG submission 185979) | Hydrothermal vent microbial communities from Lau Basin, Pacific Ocean - 131-447 | ecosystem: Environmental > Aquatic > Marine > Hydrothermal vents | place: Pacific Ocean: Lau Basin | collected... | reverse complement strand
GGAAACTTTCTGTGAAGCATCATCCCCACATCCAGCCAAACCTATGACTGCAACAAGACTTATAATCATTATACGAAACATTGTTCTCTCCTATTTTCTATCTCAAAGTTTTCTACAAACAACTTCAGCAGCATTATGACATAAAAAAGGCGCTCCATGCAAAGCATGAAACGCCTTTTCCTCTCAGTCTTTAACAGACTTTCATCATGCAGCAGCCTCATCCGATGGGGCTTCAACGTCAGCAGTAACTTCCACTACTTCTTCTACAATAGTTTCTTCAACCACTTCTTCCTCTTCACCTGTTGGTGCATTGCGCATCGCAAGACCAGTACCTGCTGGCAACAAGCGACCAAGAATTACATTTTCTTTCAAGCCAGTTAACCAATCCACCTTACCTGCAAGTGCAGCTTCGGTAATCACGCGCGTAGTTTCCTGGAATGATGCAGCAGAAATAAATGATTCTGTGTTCAACGATGCTTTGGTAATACCAAGCAATACAGGTTCGAATACCGCTGGCGGCTTACCTTCAGCAACCAACTTACGATTTTGTGCCAAAGCATGTTTACGTTCAACTTGCTCACCACCAACATATGTCGATGCCCCAGGCTCAATAATCAATACTTTACGCATCATTTGACGTGTAATCACTTCAATATGTTTATCGTTAATCTTCACGCCCTGTAAACGATAAACTTCTTGAACTTCATCGGTCAAATAATTCGCCAAAGCTTCAACACCCAATACACGCAAAATATCTTGCGGTGCAGGTGAGCCTTCCATCAATTTCTCACCACGACGGATGCGATCCCCTTCTTGCACAATAATATGAGAGCCTTTCGGAATCTGATATTCGATTGGATCCGTTGCATCATCAGGCTCGATGTAAATACGGCGTTTACCACGAATATCCTTACCAAAAGCAACCTTACCATCTTTAGCCGCAATAAATGCCAAGCTCTTCGGCTTACGTGCTTCAAACAATTCCACCACGCGTGGCAAGCCACCCGTAATATCTTTGGTCTTCGAGGTTTCACGTGGCAATCTTGCCAACACATCACCAGCTTTCACTTCAATGGTATCTTCCACATTCAAAATCGCGCCTGGCGACAAGAAATAACGCGCAGGAACATTGGTACGTGGAATTACAATTGGATCAGAATCAGGATCTTTCGGGTCAATCAACTGAATTTGTGGGCGTAAAGCGGTCTTACGCGCTTCAGTATGTTGAATAATGATACGATTCGACAAACCAGTCACTTCATCGGTTTGCTCACGAACCGTACGACCTTCTTCCATGTCCACATAACGAATTTTACCATCTACTTCAGCAATCAATGGCATCATATATGGATCCCATTCAGCCAATACCGTACCAAGCTTCACTTCGGCACCATCATCAACCTTCAACTGCGCACCATAAGCAACACGATGGCGCTCAACTTCTTTACCTTTCGCATCCAAGACTGAAATCTCAGTATGGCGGTTAATCACAATATTCTCGCCATGTGTATCACGAACCACCACAGCATCAATCAATGCAACCGTACCATTAAATTTGGATTCAATGTTCGCCTGTTCCGCAGAACGTGACGCAGTACCACCCACATGGAAGGTACGCATGGTCAACTGTGTTCCAGGTTCACCAATGGATTGCGCTGCAATCACACCCACAGCTTCGCCCATACAAACTGGCGTACCATGTGCCAAATCACGACCATAACATACTGCACATACACCTTGCTCAGATTCACAAGTCAACACAGAACGAATACGCAACTGCTCAATACCTGCATCATCAATTTTAGCGACCAACTCTTCATTTAACATCGTGCCAGTAGGCACTATTTCTACTTCACTGACTGGATCAACTGCAGGCTCTAAAAGAACACGACCCAAAACACGTTCAGACAATGGCTCAATAATTTCGCCACCCTCTACCAATGGAGAGATTGTAATGCCCTGTGTTGTGCCACAATCCTGTTCGCGAATCACAGCATCTTGTGCCACATCCACCAAACGACGTGTCAAATAACCTGAGTTCGCTGTCTTCAACGCTGTATCTGCCAAGCCCTTACGTGCGCCATGGGTAGAGATAAAGTATTGTAATACAGTCAAACCTTCACGGAAGTTTGAGGTAATGGGGTTTTCAATAATCGAACCATCTGGTTTCGCCATCAAACCACGCATACCAGCTAGCTGACGAATCTGTTGAGCCGAACCACGCGCTCCAGAATCCGCCATCATATAAACCGAGTTAAACGTTGTCATAGACTCTGTTTTCTTGCCATCAGCCGATGTTACTTCTTCTGTTTCCAAGTTATCCATCATCGCCTTGGCAACTTTTTCAGTCGTATGCGTCCACAAGTCAATCACCTTGTTATAACGCTCACCAGCAGTAATCAAGCCATCACGGTATTGATCTTGAACTTCACGCACTTCTTTCTCAGTTGTGCTTACAAACTTATACTTATCTTCAGGAATAATCACATCTGACAAGCAGAATGATGCGCCTGACACTGTTGCATAGCTATAACCCAAGTTTTTCAAACGGTCTGCAAGCAATACCGTTGATTTATTACCGGCAGCCACAAAACAATCTTCAATCAGTTGCGCTACTTCTTTTTTGCCCAATACGCGGTTAATGCTAGAAAATGGCAATTCATCAGGCAATACAGTCGAAATAATAGAGCGGCCTACGGTTGTATTTTCACGCACACCACGAATACGACATGTAATACGTGAATGAATGCTTACCACACCCGCATCATAAGCGCGTAATACTTCATCCGAAGATGCAAACACCATACCTTCACCAGGCTCAAATGGTTTTTCACGACTTAAATAATACAGCCCTAAAATCATATCCTGTGTTGGTACAATCACAGGTTTACCTGTAGCTGGAGACAAGACATTGTTCGAAGCCATCATCAAAGCGCGTGCTTCGGTTTGTGCTTCAACAGACAATGGCACATGTACAGCCATTTGGTCACCATCAAAATCGGCATTGAATGCTGTACAAACAAGCGGATGCAACTGAATGGCTTTACCTTCAATCAATACAGGTTCAAAGGCTTGAATACCTAGTCTATGCAAGGTTGGTGCACGGTTCAGCATCACTGGATGTTCGTGAATCACTTCTGCCAAAATATCCCATACTTCTGGAATACCTTGCTCAACAAGCTTCTTACCCGCTTTAATCGTGGTTGCTAAACCACGTAGTTCGAGCTTGTTATAAATAAATGGCTTAAACAGCTCCAATGCCATCTTCTTCGGAAGACCACATTGATGCAATTTCAAATCAGGACCAACCACAATCACAGAACGACCTGAGTAATCCACACGTTTACCAAGCAAGTTCTGACGGAAACGACCCTGTTTACCCTTAATCACATCAGAGAGTGATTTCAATGGGCGGCGGTTGTTACCAGTAATCGGCTTAGAGCGACGATCATTATCAAACAATGCATCTACAGATTCTTGCAACATACGTTTTTCATTACGTGTGATAATCTCTGGTGCATTCAATTCTAACAAACGACGCAAACGGTTGTTACGGTTAATCACACGACGATATAAATCATTCAAATCAGAGGTTGCAAAACGCCCGCCATCCAAAGGAACCAATGGACGAATTTCTGGTGGCAAGACTGGAATCACTTCCAAAATCAACCATTCAGGGCGATTACCAGAACCAAGCATGGCTTCCACAGTCTGCAAACGTTTGGTCAATTTGGTTAATTTCGTTACCGCTTTGGTTGCTTGAATTTGCGCACGCAAGCTTTGACGCTCTTCGTCCAAATCAATGTCTTTCAACATTTCACGCAGGGCTTCAGCACCCATGCCAGCACGGAACTCTTCACCGTACTCTTCAAAGGCTTCAAGATACTCTTCTTCTGTCAAAACTTGATATTGATCCAAACTGGTTAGACCAGGGTCAAGTACGATATACGATTCAAAATACAGAATGCGTTCTAGCTCTTTCAAGGTTTTATCAAGCAACAAACCAATACGCGATGGCAATGATTTCAAAAACCAGATATGTGCCACAGGTGCAGCCAAATCAATATGCGCCATACGATCACGACGAACTTTCGATTGAATCACTTCCACACCGCACTTCTCACATACCACACCGCGATGTTTTAGGCGTTTGTATTTACCACACAAACATTCGTAATCTTTAATTGGACCAAAAATCTTAGCGCAAAACAAACCATCACGTTCAGGTTTAAACGTACGGTAGTTAATCGTTTCAGGCTTTTTAACTTCACCAAATGACCAAGAGCGAATTTTCTCAGGGCTAGCCAAGCGAACTTGTAGACCATCAAAATCCTGAATGCTGCTCGGCTTTTGGAACATCTTAAATAATTCTTGCATGACTTATGCTCCTTCGCTTGGTTTTTTAACCATTTCAATATCAATCGCCAAAGCGTTTAATTCCTTGGTCATTACATTAAATGACTCAGGGATACCCGCATCAAACGACATATCACCGCGTACAATGGATTCATACATCTTCGTACGCCCTTGCACATCATCCGACTTCACAGTCAGCATTTCCTGCAACACATGTGCAGCACCATAAGCTTCCAGTGCCCACACTTCCATTTCACCAAAACGCTGCCCACCAAATTGAGCTTTACCACCCAATGGTTGTTGTGTAACCAATGAGTAAGGACCTGTTGAACGCGCATGAATCTTCTCATCAACCAAATGATGAAGTTTCAAGATATACATTTGACCAATGGTAATCGGGCGATCAAAAGCTTCGCCTGTGCGACCATCATATAATACTGCCTGACCAGACTGATCAACATCAGCTAGTTCCAACATACGTTTCAAATGCGCTTCATCGGCACCATCAAATGCTGGTGATGCAATCGGCACCCCACCTTTTAAGTTGTGTACCAATTCATCCAATTCAGCATCAGACATGTCTTTAATCTGACCGCATGCTTTACTATCTTCTTCATAAATCTCTAATAAATAATCGCGCAAGTCTTTTTTCTTAGATTTTGCACGCACCATTTCATTCAAACGATGCCCTAACTCTGCACCTGCATAACCCATATGAATTTCGAAAATCTGCCCGATATTCATACGTGAAGGTACACCCAATGGGTTCAAGCAAATATCAACGGAGCGACCATCTTCCGTAAATGGCATGTCTTCTTCTGGAACGATAACCGAAATAACACCCTTATTACCATGACGACCCGCCATTTTATCACCTGGTTGCAATTTGCGCTTCACAGCAACAAATACTTTCACAACCTTAATCACACCTGGCTTAAGTTCTGAACCTTCACGAACCTTGGCAACTTTCTCTTCAAAACGTGTTTCAAGACGCGCACGTTCATTGTCCATCGATTCAAGAATTTCAGCTACTCGCGCATTCACATCATCATTGTCAACCGATGCTGCTGATAACTCTCGTAACGGCAACTCAGCCAAGTGATCCGCAGTCACTTTTGCGCCAGCTTTAAGACCTTTCACACTTACAGCCTTATGACCTACTAGCAAACCTTGCAAACGATTTAATACGTTGCTTTCAAAAATGCGACGCTCATCTTCTTTATCTGCATAAAGTTTCTCAACTTCAGATTCTTCGATGGATTTTGCACGCTCATCTTTTTCATCACCACGACGGGTAAAGACTTGAACATCAACCACAACGCCTTCATTGCCAGGCTTGATGCGCAAAGAGCTATCACGAACATCCGATGCTTTTTCACCAAAGATGGCGCGTAATAATTTTTCTTCAGGTGAAAGTTGTGTCTCACCCTTCGGCGTGATTTTACCAACAAGAATATCGCCGCCTTTTACTTCTGCACCAATAAATGCAATGCCTGTATCATCCAAATGACGTAAAGCTTCTTCACCCACATTTGGAATATCACGGGTAATTTCTTCTTCGCCCAGTTTGGTATCACGTGCCACACCTTCAAACTCTTCAATGTGGATTGAGGTATAAACATCTTCTTTTACCAACTTCTCAGAAATTACAATCGCATCTTCAAAGTTATATCCGCGCCAAGGCATCAAGGCAGTCAATACATTGCGACCCAATGCCAACTCACCCATATCAGTGGATGGACCATCAGCAATAATATCGCCAGGACGAACCATATCGCCAGCTTTTACACTTGGACGTTGGTTAAAGCAGGTGTTTTGATTCGAGCGGCGATATTTAAACAAACGATAAATATCAACACCAGGTTCGCCTTCAACCTGTTCATCATCATGTACACGCACCACAATTCGAGAGCCATCAACCGACTCAACCACACCTGCACGACGTGCAACAGCAGATACGCCTGAATCTCGTGCCAACGGTGCTTCCATACCCGTTCCGACTAATGGTTTCTCAGCACGCAATAAAGGCACTGCCTGACGCTGCATGTTCGCACCCATCAAGGCACGGTTCGCATCATCATGCTCTAAGAATGGAATCAAGCCCGCACCCACAGAAATAACTTGTGATGGTGATACATCCATATATTCAATATCCGCAGGTGCAGACATAATAAATTCACCGTCTTGACGACACTGAACAACATCCGCAACAAAAGCACCCTTAGCATCTACCTTTGCGTTTGCCTGAGCCATCACATGACCAGCTTCTTCAATAGCAGACAAGTAAACCACTTCATCCGTCACCTTGCCATTTTTCACTGCACGGTAAGGCGTTTCAATAAAACCGAACTCATTCACCTTGGCATATGATGCCATAGAGTTAATCAAACCAATGTTTGGACCCTCAGGTGTTTCAATCGGACATAAACGACCATAGTGGGTTGGATGCACATCGCGCACTTCAAAACCAGCACGTTCACGTGACAAACCACCAGGGCCAAGCGCCGAAATACGACGTTTATGCGTCACTTCAGATAATGGGTTGGTTTGATCCATAAACTGTGACAACTGCGAAGAGCCAAAGAACTCTTTTACAGAGGCTATCAACGGCTTGGCATTTACCAAGTCGGACGGCATAGCTTCGGTTAAATCACTGGATGTCAAACGCTCACGAATAGCGCGTTCCATACGAATCAAGCCAATGCGAATTTGGTTTTCCAATAATTCACCAACAGAGCGTAAACGACGATTACCCAAGTGGTCAATATCATCCACTTCGCCAATGCCATCGCGCAATTCAAGCAAGGTGTCCATGGTCATCATAATATCTTCAACACGCAACGTGCCTTGATCCAATGGCACATCACTGTTTTTGATATTCAAACGACTGTTCAACTTCATACGTCCTACAGCTGACAAATCATAACGTGATTTATCAAAGAACATGGATTCAAACAATGCTTTGGCAGTTTCCACGGTTGGTGGCTCGCCAGGACGCATCATGCGATAAATTTCAACTTGTGCTTCTTCTTTGGATTGAACGGTGTCCAAACGCAACGTATCAGCCAACCAAGGGCCACGTTGGAAGCTATCGATAAACAAGCAATCAAATTCATTGATACCAGCACCTTGCAATGCAGACAATGATTCTTCTGTGATTTCATGGTTGTGATCCAAAAGAATCTCGCCATCATCAATCATCAATGGCTCAGCAATCACTTCACCAATCATATTCTCAACAGGTACATCCAACCACTCAACGCCAGCTTCTACCAACTTCTTAATCGCCATGCGTGTGATTTTCTTGCCTTCTGCAACAATCTGTTTGCCATCAATTTCAATGGTCGTTGCAGCACGGCTACCCAAAAATAAGTCCGCATCAAAGCGTACTTGATAAGCATCACCCGAAACACGGTAGGTACGACGCTTGTAAAAACGGTTTAAAATTTCCTGTGTCGATAGTCCCAATGCCTTGAGTACAATACCTGCTGGCATCTTGCGACGTAAATCGATACGGAAATGAATTTTATCTTTAATATCAAACTCGAAATCCAACCATGAACCACGGTATGGAATAATACGGGCTTTAAAAAGGAATTTTCCTGATGCGTGACTTTTACCACTATCATGGTCAAAAAACACGCCTGGAGAGCGATGAACCTGCGATACAATCGCACGCTCTGTACCATTAATGATGAATGAGCCATAGTCAGTCATCAAAGGAATTTCACCCATATAAACAAATTGGTCACGCACTTCTTTCACCGTACGCTTGGCATTTTTGCCTTCGCCATCTGTTTCAAAAAGTTTCAAACGAAGTTTTACTTTTACAGGCAAAGCATATGTTAAGTCACGGCGACGACATTCATCTTGGTCATAACGCGGCGCGGCATATTCCAGCCCTTCAAACATCAATTCCGCATTTCCACCATAATCTCTGATTGGAAAAGTGTTACGAAACACTGTACCCAAACGTGAAGCATCAATGTCGGTTTTACCACCACCAACACCCACAAACTCACGATAAGAACCAACCTGAAGATGGAGCATATTCGGCATATCAATCACCGAATGAATACTTCCAAAATTTTTACGAATTCGCTTCACTGCAACTTGCTTGCCCATACAGACCTCGGATGAATATTTACTTTAGCTTTGTTGAAATTACAAAAAAAACTTAGACGCGAAAAGACCGAACCCCGGCAGCAGAGCTACCGAGGATCAGCCTCAATGCGTTTAAGCGTAGTGCGCAATGCGCGAATTACTTCAACTCAACCGATGCGCCAGCTGCTTCCAACTTAGCTTTCAAATCTTCAGCTTCGTCTTTAGAAACACCTTCTTTTACTGGTGCAGGTGCGCCATCAACTACTGCTTTAGCTTCTTTCAAGCCAAGACCAGTCGCTTCACGTACCGCTTTAATTGCTTGGATTTTCTTGTCACCTGCTGATGTCAAGATAACGTCAAACTCAGTTTGCTCTGCTGCTGCTTCACCACCAGCGGCTGCGCCGCCAGCTGCTGCTACAGCTACAGGTGCTGCTGCAGATACGCCGAACTTGTCTTCCAAAGCTGTTACCAGCTCAGACAATTCCAACACTGTCATAGTTTCAATTGCTTCGATTAAGTCATCTTTAGAAATAGCCATTTTATGGAAATCCTCTTATCTTTATATATTTTTATAAATGTGCAAAGGATTCTTTCCGCCCCATGAGTCAAACCCATAATGGAGAGCAAAGTCTGCTTTGCGCCAGTTAAATTTGTTTATGCCGCTTCTTTCTGGTCGCGAATAGCTGCCAGAACGCGTACAAATGAACCCGGAATTTCGTTCAAAGTACGTACAAAACCGCTGATCGGCGATTGCATGCTGCCCAACATCTTGGCCAACAATACATCGCGTGACGGCAAGCTTGCGAGTGCTTTGATTTCTGCTGCGCTGATTGATTTCCCATCAAGAACACCACCTCTAATTTCTAGAGCTTTATGATCTTTAGCAAAATCAGCCATTGCTTTAGCCATACCCACTGGGTCTGTACCATAAGCAATTGCAACAGGTCCGGTGAATAGTTCTTCAGCAGCCTTAAAGCCAGTATCTTCAGCAGCACGACGTGCCAATGTATTCTTTACAACCTGCAAAGACACACCAGCCTGATTGAGGTCACGACGTAGTGAGCCCATTTCAGTTACAGTCAAGCCACGGTATTGTGCAACAACACCAGCGGAAGATTCAGACCAGGCAGCATGAAGTTCTTCAACAATACTTTGTTTGTCTTGTTTATTCACTTCTACCCCCATACAAATTCGACCCGCGCAAGAAAACTTGCACTCCATCTATGCAGGACAGTTTTACCTGATTAAGCATCCCTCTTATAAAGTTCAGCTCCGGCAGTCATGGACGGATCGTTTTTTCAGTTATTCACTTCAATATTCATTCAAATATCCAAGCCAACAACTAACTTTCGCATCTCACTCAAAAATAGAGAAATGCTAAAAGCACCGCTATAGGCGGCACCTTCAATTCTTTTTACAGTGTTGCGCTATCCACACGCACACCAGCACCCATCGTTGAAGAGAGAACAATACTCTGCATATAACGACCTTTCGCTGATGCAGGCTTCATGCGATTCAATTCAGAAAATAGGAACTCAATATTCTCAATCAATTTAGCATCATCAAATGAACGACGACCAACAGGGGCATGAATCACGCCTGCTTTATCAACACGCACTTCAATCTGACCTGATTTAATCGCGCCAACAGCCTTGGTAACATCCATCGTTACAGTTCCAAGCTTAGGGTTTGGCATCAAACCACGCGGACCCAATACACGACCCAAGCGACCCACAAGACCCATCATATCTGGTGTTGCAACAACACGATCAAAATCAAGGAAGCCACCTTGGATTTTTTCAAATAAATCATCTGCACCCACAACATCTGCGCCAGCCGCTGTTGCTTCTTCAGCCTTTGCACCCTTTGCAAACACAGCAACGCGTACTGTCTTGCCTGTGCCGTTTGGAAGAGAAATACTACCGCGAACCATTTGATCAGCATGACGAGGATCAACACCCAGTTTCACTGCCACATCAACAGATTCATCAAATTTTGCTTTTGGTTGCGCAGAAACCGCAGAAACTGCATCCACCAAATTCACTGCACCTTCCGCAACTACTTCACGCGATGCTTTCATACGTTTCGATAACTTTGCCATGATCGCCCCTTACCCTTCGACAACCAGACCCATAGAACGGGCCGTGCCAGCAATAATTTTTGCACCTGCTTCTACATCGTAACAATTCAAGTCAGCCATTTTAGCTTCAGCAATTTCACACAATTGTGCGTGTGTTACTGTGCCAACTTTATCTTTGTTCGGTACAGCAGAACCTTTTTGAATCTTCGCCGCTTTCTTCAAAAGAATCGAAGCAGGAGGTGTTTTAATTGCGAATTCAAATGTCTTGTCCGCAAATACTGTAATCACTACAGGCAGGGGCATGCCCTTTTCCATCTCCTGAGTACGCGCATTGAAGGCTTTACAGAATTCCATAATATTTAGACCAGCTTGACCCAATGCAGGACCTACTGGTGGGGCAGGGTTAGCCGCGCCTGCTGCTACTTGCAGCTTTACAAACTTTTCAATCTTCTTAGCCATTTGACTCTCCAACCGACTCGCAGCATTCCTTGCTTAAAGTCTTTATTCGCACCTCATAACGAGATGCTTCCGCTTGCGCGGTAAGCCCTGCATCCTTGCAGGACAAAACTATACAATCAGCCTTTTTCCACCTGAACATAATCAAGCTCTACAGGCGTAGGACGACCAAAAATAGACACACTAACTTTCAACTTAGCTTTATCTTCATCCACTTCTTCAACCACACCATTAAATGATGCAAAAGGCCCATCAATCACACGTACCGCCTCACCAACATCAAACAAAACTTTTGGCTTCGGACGCTCAATACCTTCTTCAATTTGTCGGCGCAACTGATCCACCTGCGATTGCGGAACTGGGCGAGGCTTACCTCCTGAACCCAAGAAACCACTGACTTGACGCGTACTTGTTACCACATGCCAAGTTTCATCATTAAGAACCATCTCAACCATGATATAACCAGGGAAAAACTTGCGCTGTGAAGTCACTTTTTGGCCATCTTTCAGCTCAACCACTTCCTCACGAGGAACCATGATTTCGCCAAATTGCTCAGCTTGACCCGCACGCTCAGCATTTTCACGCAACATACCTTCGACTTTATCTTCAAAGCCAGAATAAACTTGAACTACATACCAACGCATCGTCATCTTAAATCACCATCTGCACAAGAGCACTAAAGCTAGAATCAACCAACCACAAAAATAGCGACAAAATCAAAACCATCACCACAACCATTAATGTGGACTGCATGGTTTCTTTACGCTCAGGCCAAACAACCTTGCGTGCTTCAGCGCGAACTTCGCTAAAAAATCTTGATACTGTCGCAATACTCATCGTTCAACCTCTTCCATAAATTCACCAGCTTGATCAAAAATGGCAGGCGAGGAGGGACTCGAACCCACAGCACCCGGTTTTGGAGACCGGTACTCTACCAATTGAGCTACTCGCCTATTCTTTAAGACTTAAACTTTACCTTCTTTATGAAGGGTGTGTTTACGACAAAAATTACAATATTTTTTCAACGTCAATTTTTCAGTCATCGTACGTTTGTTTTTATCAGTTGTGTAATTACGACGTTTACAATCTTCACACGCCAAAGACAACAATTCACGCATATCTCTACTCCAACGACAACAAGGCAGCAGCAGTAAAACTGCCGCTGCCTAAGTCGATTATCTTTTAACTTTACTCGCTAATTTCGGTAACGACGCCAGCGCCGACCGTACGACCACCTTCGCGGATAGCGAAACGCAGCTCTTTATCCATTGCGATTGGTGTAATCAATTCAACATCCATAGAGATGTTATCAC
>Ga0256829_1002922_pt1 | contig 12312 bp, 8 predicted proteins | sample 131447metaG_FD_185979 | JGI IMG/M metagenome (GOLD analysis project Ga0256829, IMG submission 185979) | Hydrothermal vent microbial communities from Lau Basin, Pacific Ocean - 131-447 | ecosystem: Environmental > Aquatic > Marine > Hydrothermal vents | place: Pacific Ocean: Lau Basin | collected... | reverse complement strand
CATCTTGAATCTTTAAAAGATACTCACTTCCACGCAGTTCAATGCCATCGAGCTCTTTTTGTGAAAGTCGAAACTCCAGCTCCTCTTTTGTGAGTTGCAGTAAAAAGACCTTTTGCGGGTAGATTTTTTTTGTTGCAAAATCATTCAATGCAATGAGATCTTTTGGCTCTATCTCTCCTTGAATAAGAGCATAGGCAACACCGCTAATAGCACTTCTGTCGGAAATTATCATCTTTTCGAGGTTAGGCTCAATGACTTCGGTAATGTGCTCCGCTCTATCTGCCAAAAACAGTAGAAATTCCGCACGCTTGCTTTTTGTTCGCGCTGAGAGGACAATCTCACGTATCTCTTTGCCTATGGCTGTAGCACCAGGCTCTTTTGTAATGACTGCGTGAGGGTAGTTGCGTGAGAGCAGTGCTATTTGCGTACTTTTACCTGCTGTATCAATGCCTTCTAATGCTATATACATAAATTTTTACTCTCAATGATTGTTTGTACTGCAGCAGGCAAAAGATGCTCTGTCTTTCCGTTGAATTTGAGAAGGTTTCTTACAATGGAAGAACTGATAAAAGCATGTTTGAGTTTTGGCATGAGATAAACAGTCTCAATATTTTCATCAAGAGAATTGTTCAAATATCCGAGCTGCAGCTCATACTCAAAATCACTCACAGCACGCAGACCACGAATGAGAACACCGGCATTATGCTCATGTGCAAGTTCTATTGTCAAATTGTCAAAACCCACAACGCGGACACCTTCTATATGTTTGACCGCTGCTCTTGCCATATGAATGCGCTCTTCTAAAGCAAACATCGGCTTCTTGTCTTTAGACTCTGCAACTGCGACAATCACTTCATCAAACAGATTGCGCGCTCTTTCTATGATGTCGTAATGACCATTGGTAATAGGATCAAATGTTCCCGGATAGAGTGCAATTTTGCGGTCACTCATTATTTCCACCTTTTGTATAAATCATTCTCGATGCCTAGGAGATCGAACCATTTGCCTATGACAAAATCTTCCATCTCTTCAAGCGTTTGCTGCTGTGAATAGTATGCCATGACCGGTGGCGCTATAATAACACCCAAAGCAGAAAGTTTTTGCATGTTTTCTAAAGCAATCGCAGAAAAAGGCATCTCTCTTGGTGCCAAAATGAGTCTTTTTTGCTCTTTGAGCATAACTGCTGCACAGCGTGTAATGAGATTGTCCGATATGCCACAGGCAATTTTTGCCAAAGTATTCATAGAGCAGGGTGCTATAAGCATGGCATCGACACCAAAAGAGCCCGATGCAACAGAGGCTGCAATGTTTTTGTTGTCATGTTTAATGACATCTTGCATCTCTTCTTTGCTGAAAACAATTTGTGAATGATCCGAAACGATACAGTGTTTTTCTATCTCTGCTGGGAGTAATTGCAGTGCTTTAAGTCCTATATTGACACCACTTGCACCACTGATAGCTATTACAATTTTTCTTTTTTTCATTTAATTTACTTCTGCTCTGTTCTTTCCGATGACTCTCACGCGTATTTTTTTATTATTCTCATGAAGTACCGAAATTGTTTCACCTAATCGGCCACTTTGCAGGGCCTTTGCATTAAAGGTGATCTCTAAGTCATTGTTGTGTAAAGTCACAACGACAGTAGCTCCACGTTTGACAAGGTAGAGTCTTCTGAGATCTCTTTGTGTTACAATATGGCCAGTTTTAAGCCTATGCTTTGCTTCATAATGATTTTTTTGCAAATCCATTAAGGGATCTGCTTTAAATTTATCCAGTATTATACTCTTTTTTTGAAGATTAAAGCCAGAAAGTTCTTCCCCTTTTTGTATCTCTTTTTTTGTTTCATAGACTGTTGTTTTTGCTTTGAGTATATAGTTGAAAAATATCTTTTTATTTTCAGAGGTTTTAATATAGAAGATACCTTTATGAGAAAGGTAGGCATTCCTTGGAAATCCTACTACGTAATTTTTGGGAAGGTGCAGCATGTATTTTGTTGGTTTCAAAACGATGTTTTTTATGATTATATTTTTATACTTTTGTTGATAGTAGTGCAGGAGCGCATCTTGCAGTTTTTGTGTATTGATTGGGCTTTTTTTTGAAAACTGTATATAGGCATGTTGTGTGTGAAAATCATTGTATCCAAATGATTTGAGTTTTTTGAGTAGCTCTGAGGAACGCACACGTTTGGAGTGTCTTGATTTGTTGATATTAAATAGTATGTGGTCTTTTTTTGGACTTTTTACAATGTCTGAAAGTTTAACTGTATCACTATTGAGTATATATTCTTGTTGTAATTCTTGGGAAAAAAGTAAAGTAGTGAAAAAAAGGAATAGGATGATTGTTTTTTGTAGTGCTATCATTTTTAGCAGCCTTGTTTGACAAACTGTCAGTGGTACCAGCGGGGGGACTTGAACCCCCACAGCCGAAGCCAACGGATTTTGAATCCGTCGTGTCTACCATTCCACCACGCTGGCATAATATGTTGGAGTTGAAATAATAGTGATATCTTACTTAAAAGTAAATAACATTTTGCCGATTTTCTTTGAAATGGAACTTTTATTGCTAGAATTTCAGTAATTAAAGAGAATATAAAGTATTTTAAAAAGATGGAGGCCTGTTATGCGAGTATCTATGAGTATGTATTATGACAGCATTTACGGTAATAATAATTCAAAACTCAATAAAGAGCTTTTTGATGTCAATAAACAAATAGCGTCAGGCCTGAAAATCCAATATGCAAAAGATGATGTAAGAACTTTTACTGAAACAATGCGCCTTGATAACGAGGTGACAACCCTGGGACAGATTAAAAAAAGTACTGAGAGTGGGTATAAAGTTTCAAATCAAACGGATGAAGTAATGAATGAGTTTGAAACAAGTATGAATAGAATGCGAACGCTGCTAATCAATGCAGCAAATGGCTCGCATAGTGACACATCGCTCGATGCTATCGCAGATGAACTTCGAGGAATCGAAAAAAACCTTAAAGGTCTTGCAAATACCTCTATTAATGGACAATTCCTTTTTGCCGGATCGGCAACAAATATTAAACCTATTTCGGATGATGGAACTTATAACGGCAATAATATTGCAATGAAAGCTTTTGTCGGTTCGCACAATCAGCAACAATATAACCTGACTGGTGCAGATATGTTCTTAGGAGAAGAGATTTTAAGAAAAAGAGAAATAACTTCTAATGTAGTCAACGCAAACCCAATTACAAAACAGAGTCTGAGTGCGAGCAGTACTATTCGAGACCTCATGGGAGATAAGGATAATAATACAAGTACGGTAAATACCGCTTATTTTTATCTTCGTGGTACAAAGCATGATGGATCGGCCTTGAAAGAAAAGATATCTTTACAAGACACCGCTTCTATTTCGGACCTTTTAGACAGGATAGGCAAGGCATATGGCAATACAGGAACAATAAATGTCGTCGATGTACGAATGAATGATTCAGGCCAGATTACCATAAAAGATAAAATTCCTGGTTCAAGTAAACTTGATTTTCAACTCTCTGCAGCAGTTGATTTCAGCGGAGGAACAGATGCCGATGTAACAGATATTGATGATTTGGATGATGGTGAAACTGACTATGATAAAATAGTTACAGGTACATCAAGTGCTGCAAAACCTGACCTTTACATCAAAGAATTCATGAAGTCTGATTTATCACCGGCCGCTGGAGCTGCGACCAAAATCCAAGGTCTTGTCTATGATAGAACGATGTTTGAGAAAAAAGGTCTTTACCTCTCTTCAAGTGCACCACAGGTTTTAAAAGCAAACAATGCTTTTGCATCAGCATCGACAAAAATATCTGAAGTGGCTGATCTCACGCAGACAAATGCAGGAACACTTGATGGTTCTTCTCTAAACCTTGTCGGTACGGATGTTAATGGAAATGCTTATAATGCAACTATTGATTTTAAAAGCACAGCCAATGGAGGTTCCACCTTTACAGTAGGGGGCAATACCTACAATATTTTTAATATGGACACAACACGAGCAGCTGTCGATGCTGATGATATGACCTATCAGCAGTTGATGGATGTTGTAAATATGGTTACAACAGGTACTTTACCTGCGGCCAATACTGCTACAGATTATGATACGGCAATTCAAGATGCAGCCCTTAAAGGCAACACCTATCTGAGTTATGATGGAAAATTGAGTTTTCATGACCTGCAGGGAACAGATGCCAATGGAACAAAGGCCAATATATCTCTTTACGATCCAAACAGTGATGATTTCAATGCCGGTGCTGCATCCTCTTTTATAACATTTAACACAAATAATGCACTTACTATCACTGATCCAAAAACAGATTTCTTTAAATCCATCGATGAAATGATAACGGCGGTTGAAGACCATAAAATTTATCCTGATGCAACAGGTGGGACCGTGAGAAATGTGGGCATTGAAAATGCAATACAAAAGATGGATGATCTACAGGACCATGTATTTCGCATGCATTCAAAAGTCGGTGCACAGTCAAATACGCTTAATACATCACTGCAAAGAACACAACTGCTTGAAGTAAGTACAATGAGTCTTCGATCATCCGTTGTCGATACCGATCTTGCTGAAGCCTCATTGAAATTACAGCAGTTGACGACCAATTATCAAGCGATGCTCTCAACTGTGGGACGCGTATCTAAGTTAAGCTTAGTTAATTATCTCTAATATTTTTTAGCTATACTTCCTTTTATAAATTGATTTAGACATTTTAAAGGTATTTTATTTGAAAGAGACTATTTTTATTATTGTTGTAGGTGTGCTTGTTTATCTTGGTTTTTCCACTCTATTTGGACAAACAGGACTGATGGGAAGTTATGGAGCGGCCTTTGCTGCTGCAAATCAAGAGTATTTTGGTTATGCTGCGTTCGTTTACCTTTTTGTTCTTTTATGGCCGCTTTATCATCTCTACAAAGAAACAAAATTTGATTTCAGAGAAGCTGAAGTTACAGTTGCTTCCTTTTTGATCTTCTCATCTGTTTTATTAGCACAAGCACTGCTGGTAGAGAATCAATATAGAGGCAAGTTTGGTGCTGATTTCGTAGATTTTCTTTCACCTTATATTGGTCTGTTTGGGTTATGGGTCTTTTGGGCCATTATTACCCTTGTTGCCATCGTGATTTTGCTTGATAAAAGTACGTCTGAAATAGCACACTCCCTTATAAGCCTTGTTAAAAACACTGCAAATACACAAAAAACTGTACTTCCTAAAACAGAAAATATGAATACTGTTGAAGAACCACAAGAAGTGTTCACGCAAGAGCTAGAAGAAGAACTACCTGAAGTTATAGAGGATGCAATAGATAAACCAGCATATCTTAGAAAAAACGAAAAAACAGACAATATAAAGCTCACAATAAAACCGGCAGATAAAAAAGTAACAGAAGATGAACACAACGCCGATGTGACAGAGCATAAAACAAATATTTTAGATGTCGCAAAAGAGCTCAAAGAGCATAAAAATACTGTGATTGTCGAAGAGCTTGAAGAGAATAAAAAACTACTTGCCGGCATAGAAAAAGGGAAGGTGGCGAAACCTAAAAATTTCAAATTGCCACCGGTTGATTTCTTCCAAAAAGCACCTAAAACTTCTCGTAGTGTGGATGAGAGTGAACTCGACGATAAAATACGTTATCTCATTGAAAAACTTGCCCACTTTAAAATAGACGGGGACGTTGTACGTACCTATGCAGGGCCTGTTGTCTCCACATTTGAGTTCAAACCTGCAGCAAATGTAAAAGTAAGTAAGATCTTAAATCTGCAAGATGACCTTGCTATGGCACTCTCAGCAGAGACTATTCGTATACAGGCACCTATTCCGGGAAAAGATGTCGTAGGAATAGAGATTCCAAATGAGACGGTTGAGACCATTTATCTGCGTGAGCTTTTAGATGACAAACTCTTTAAAAACTCATCCTCTCCACTTACAATCGTTCTTGGAAAAGATATAGTCGGTAAACCTTTTGTGACAGACTTGAAAAAGCTACCGCACCTGCTCATTGCCGGAACAACGGGAAGTGGAAAGAGCGTCGGTATTAATGCGATGATTCTTTCACTTCTTTATAAAAATTCACCGGATCAATTGCGACTGCTTATGATCGATCCTAAAATGTTGGAATTTTCCATCTATAATGATATTCCGCATCTTCTGACGCCTGTCATTACAAAACCAAAGCAGGCTATCGTAGCACTGAACAATATGGTTGCAGAGATGGAACGCCGTTATGAACTCATGGCTGAGAGTCGTACGAAAAATATTGAAAACTACAATGAAAAAGTAAAACGTGAGGGCGGCGAACATTTTCCATATATTGTAGTCGTTATTGACGAGCTGGCAGACTTAATGATGACAAGCGGAAAAGATGTGGAGATCTCCATCGCAAGATTGGCACAGAAATCCCGTGCATGTGGTATTCACTTAATCGTTGCCACGCAACGCCCTTCGGTCGATGTCGTAACAGGGCTTATCAAAGCGAATCTTCCTTCTCGAATATCGTACAGAGTAGGGCAGAAAGTCGATTCAAAGATCATCTTGGATCAAATGGGTGCAGAATCCCTTTTAGGGCGTGGAGATATGCTTTTTACACCTCCTGGTGCACCGGCACTCGTTCGTCTGCATGCGCCATGGGCGACAGAAGAGGAGATAGAAAAAGTAGTTGACTTCATTAAGGCACAGCGTGAGCCAAACTATGACAAAAGCTTTTTAGTCGAAGAGAGTGAAAGTAGTGCAGGGGCTTCAAATGAAAGCTATGAAGAGCTTGACCCTCTCTATGAAGAAGCCAAAAGTGTTGTGCTTAATGATAGAAAAACATCTATCTCATACCTGCAAAGAAAACTACAGATAGGTTACAATCGTTCCGCTCGGGTTATAGAGCAGCTTGAACATGAGGGCGTACTTTCTGCACCGAATGCCAAAGGCATTAGAGAGATTCTCTAAATGCCAAAGCCCCATTTTATTTTTACACGTCGAAAGAATTCTTTTTCTGTTCATATCCCAAATCTAGAAGAATTGCATGTTAATGATATTCAAGAAATCGAAACTTTCGTTGCAAATAGAAAAGGTATTTTTGATTTCAATACATACACTTTTGTCATTCCTAAAAAAATAGAGTTTCAAGAATTTGTTGCTTTACTCGAATCTCTTAACTTTGATGCAGAGTGCAGTGAAAACAGACTTATAGAAGCTTCTAAGAATAATACAGTCTCTTTTGGACAGTATAATGGCATGCTCTATACTGACCTGCCAGATGCGTATCTTATATGGCTTCAAAACAACTATAGAGGGCGAGATTTAAAGCGCATTCAACAAGAGATACAAAACCGAAATCTCTAGCTGTTACTTTTTTATACATATTTTAAAAAAATAAAAATATTTCCGTTTCTAATTGTAACACTCTAGAAAAAGAGTCTCTATCTTTAGCTATAATATCCCAAAATTAACCAAACAGGAATGATTATGGGATTTAGAGAACAATATGCCGCTCATGTAGCTGAAAGAGAAGCACTGGGCGTTCCACCGTTACCGTTAACTGCAGAACAAACTGTAGAGGTCATCGAGTTTATTAAAACAGGCGAATATGTAGAAGAGATGTTAGATCTTCTAGAAAATCGTGTATCTCCGGGTGTTGATGATGCTGCTTATGTTAAAGCCGCTTTTTTAAATGAAGTTGCATCTGAGGAGCATCATGTAGCTGCTATTCCACCGGAAAAAGCAGTACAAATGCTTGGTATGATGCTTGGTGGTTACAATGTGAAACCACTTGTAAACAGTTTAACATCTAAAAATGTAAAAGTTGTTGCTGCTGCCATTGAAGCACTCTCAAACACACTTCTTGTTTATGATGCATTTAATGATGTTGAAGAACTTCATAAAAAAGGTGTTACTGCTGCGAGTGAAGTACTCACTTCATGGGCAAAAGCAGATTGGTTCCTAAACAAACCAGAGCTTCCTGAAAAAATCACTGTAACAGTTTTTAAAGTTCCTGGTGAAACAAATACGGATGATCTTTCTCCTGCGTCAGAAGCATTTACGCGTTCAGATATTCCACTTCATGCAAACTCTATGCTTGCAGCTAAAATGGATGATCCTATTGGAACTATTAACAGACTCAAAGAGCTTGGACATCCTGTTGCTTATGTTGGTGATGTTGTAGGTACCGGTAGTTCAAGAAAATCTGGTATCAACTCTGTGCAATGGCATATGGGTGAAGATATTCCAGGTGTTCCAAATAAACGTACAGGTGGTGTGATTCTTGGTGGTATCATCGCTCCTATTTTCTTTGCAACTGCAGAAGATTCAGGTGCACTTCCATTAGAGCTTGATGTTACACAAATGGAGATGGGTGATGTAATTGACATCTATCCATATAAAGGTGAAGCGCATAAGAATGGTGAGTGCATTGCTACATTTAAGCTTCGTCCAAATACTATTACTGATGAAGTACGTGCAGGTGGACGTATTCCATTAATCATTGGTCGCGGACTGACTTCAAAAGCGCGTTCTGTTCTTGGAATGGGTTCAACTGACATCTTTTTAACTGCAGATCAACCGGAAGATACAGGTAAAGGCTATACGCTTGCACAAAAAATGGTAGGAAAAGCTTCTGGATTAGAAGGTGTGCGTCCTGGTATGTATGTAGAGCCTGAAATGAGTACAGTTGGTTCTCAAGATACAACGGGTCCAATGACAAGAGATGAGATCAAAGAGCTTGCAGCACTTGGTTTTAATGCTGATCTTGTACTTCAGTCTTTCTGTCACACTGCGGCATATCCAAAACCATCTGATGTAAAAATGCACCACACACTTCCAGATTTCATTGCAAACCGTTCAGGTGTTGCTCTTCGTCCTGGTGATGGTGTTATTCACTCATGGTTAAACAGAATGGTTCTTCCAGATACAGTTGGTACTGGTGCAGATTCTCATACGCGTTTCCCTATTGGTATCTCTTTCCCTGGTGGTTCTGGAATCGTTGCCTTTGCAGCAGTTACAGGTTCTATGCCTCTGACTATGCCTGAATCTGTTCTTGTACGATTCAAAGGTGAAATGCAACCGGGTATCACACTTCGTGACCTTGTAAATGCTATTCCGCACCAAGCGATCAAAGAGGGTCTTTTAACAGTTGAGAAGAAAGGTAAGAAAAATATCTTCGCTGGACGTATTTTAGAGATTGAAGGTTTACCTGACTTAAAAGCTGAACAAGCATTTGAGCTTTCTGATGCTTCTGCTGAGCGTTCTGCTGCTGCATGTACAGTTCGTTTGAACAAAGAGCCTGTTATCGAGTATCTTAAATCAAACATCACACTTTTAGAGTCTATGATTGAAGCGGGTTATGAAGATCACAGAACACTTGCACGTCGTATCACGAAAATGGAAGAGTGGATCAAAAACCCTGAGCTTATGGAACCGGATGCTGATGCAGAATACGCTGCAGTAATCGAGATCGATTTGAATGAGATCACAGAGCCAATCTTAGCATGTCCAAATGATCCGGATGATGTTGCAACACTTTCAGAAGTACTTGCATCTGACAGACCTACAAAAATCGATGAAGTATTCGTTGGTTCTTGTATGACAAATATCGGTCACTACCGTGCTCTTGGTGAAGTACTCAAAGGTGAGGGTGCAGTACCAACTCGTCTATGGGTATGTCCTCCAACAAAAATGGATGAAAAACAACTTACTGAAGAGGGCTACTATGCACTATTTGGTGCAGCAGGTGCGCGTACTGAGATCCCTGGATGTTCTTTATGTATGGGTAACCAAGCGCGTGTTGCTGACAATGCTGTAGTATTTTCAACATCTACACGTAACTTTGACAATCGTTTAGGAAAAGGTGCTCAAGTATACCTTGGTTCTGCAGAGCTTGCAGCGGTATGTTCACTTCTTGGAAAACTTCCAACAAAAGAAGAGTATTTAGAACTAACTCGTAAAATTCAAGGTAAAGAAGAGAGTATTTATAAATACCTTAACTTCAATCTTATTCCAGATTACAAGCTGAACTAAATTCACAGTGCAAAAATGGACTAAATCCATTTTTGCCAAGCTTAACTAAGCTTGTAATCCCTTTCTCTCTTAATCTCTTATAAGATCATATTCATCGGGAATATTCGGTGAGAAATCTTTTTTATCTATTTTTTTATTAACTATTTGATGTGTAAAATCTATAGTCACTTTATTCTCAAACTCGTCTTTATACGCAATAGATGTAATTGTATTACCTTTTGTCTTTATGATAAAAGTAGTATTGTTATAATGTGCAAGATATCTATTTTTATCTAGTTTTTGTGCATGTTGTATAAGTTGAAAAAAATCGAAATTATTACCGATTTTTTTAATGATGGCTTGCTCGAGTTCTGGCTCTACAATGATAGCTTGGTTTTGTAAGATATAAACCCGCTTATCGATTGGTTTAGTATATGTCCAGAGTGCATATTGCGGTCTCATTGCCTTTACATGCCCGTAATAGGCAATTGTTTTATTCTTATCATCTACAATATTTTGTTTGAAATCCGCTTCAAAAGATTGAATATTGCCTAGATTCGCCAAACTTGCAGTTGTTAAAAAAAGTAGTAAAAAATTTTGTTTCATATTTATCCTTTATAGACTTCTTGCAAAACTCCTATATGTCTCAGCAAATAGAAGAGAATTTTAATCAAGGCAGATGTTTTTCAGCGTAGCCGTAGCTACGGTGAGGGTTATCTAACGCTGAGTAAAGTTCTCTTCTTTTTGCCCTATGGGAGATATAAAAAGCAGCAATCTTGCACAAAAAAATATTTTATTCTTAGCTTTGGCTAGGCATAAAAATTTATTTTGCACAATCTTACCGCTTTTTATCTCTCTGAGACTTATAGGAGTTTTGCAAGAAGTCTAATGAGCAAAATTATAGCAAATTATCCATTTATACAAACTATTAGATTTAATGTGATAAAATTAGAGCAATTTCAACTATTACTATATAGTAAATTATCTTGTATATTAATTATATCCCAAAAATATCACTCCTTTGTTAATATATCAATATATCTTGATATATTATGATTATTTGGCTATACTTTCAAAAATTGAGATTCTATAAGGATATTTCACATCATGATCACTGCTTCACTTATTTTTCTTGTCACCCTTATCTTCGTTATCTGGCAGCCACGCGGATTACAGATCGGTACAACTGCCGTTATCGGTGCCATTGTTGCACTGCTTCTTGGTGTTGTAAGCTTTGATGATGTTGTCGTGGTTTTTAATATCATCTGGGATGCGACACTTGCTTTTGTCGGCATCATCATCCTCTCTATGGTTCTCGATGAGATAGGATTTTTCGAGTGGGCAGCACTCAAAATGGCCAAACTCTCCCGTGGCAGCGGAAGACTCATGTTCTTTTACTCCATCATCTTAGGCGCTGTCGTTGCAGCCCTTTTTGCCAATGACGGTGCTGCACTCATTCTCACACCGATTCTGCTTGCCAAGATGCGCATCCTCAAACTCAATACTAAGACAATCTTGGCCTTTTTACTTGCAGGCGGCTTCATCAGTGACTCGGCATCACTTCCTTTTGTCTTCTCAAATCTTACAAACATTGTCACCGCAGACTATTTCGGCATCGGCTTTATCGACTTTTCACTCAACATGGTGCTGCCATACTTCGTAAGTGTCACAGTTTCGATGCTCTTTTTGTTCGCACTCCTGCATAAGGACATTCCAAAAAGCATAGATGTCACACTCTTGCCAAATCCACAAAGTGTCATTAAAAACCAAGCGCTCTTTAAATTCGCATGGTTCTTTCTGGCACTTTTGCTTGCCGGTTATGCCATCGGCGACATCTATCACATTCCTGTCTCTGTATTTGCACTCAGTGGAGCCATCATCTTTTTACTTATTGCAGCCAAAACAAAAGCTGTTCAGGCAAAGAAGATCATCAAAGAAGCGCCTTGGCAGGTTGTTTGGTTCTCACTGGGACTTTATGTCGTTGTCTATGGGCTCAAAAATGCAGGACTAACAGATGAGATAGCACAAGTGCTGACATATCTCAACACACAAAGCCAAGCAGTTGCCGTCGTTGGCACAGGCTTCATCGCCGCAGCACTCTCCGCTGTTATGAACAATATGCCAACCATTATGGTCATGGATATCGCACTAGAGGGCATTAAAAACGACGCTATGATCTATGCAAACATCATCGGCTGTAACCTAGGACCGAAAATGACACCCTTTGGTTCTTTAGCTACGCTCCTTTGGCTGCACTCTTTAGAGAAGAAAGGGGTAGAAATTAGTTTCTGGTCCTACTCAAAATTTGGACT
>Ga0256829_1002921_pt1 | contig 12313 bp, 9 predicted proteins | sample 131447metaG_FD_185979 | JGI IMG/M metagenome (GOLD analysis project Ga0256829, IMG submission 185979) | Hydrothermal vent microbial communities from Lau Basin, Pacific Ocean - 131-447 | ecosystem: Environmental > Aquatic > Marine > Hydrothermal vents | place: Pacific Ocean: Lau Basin | collected... | reverse complement strand
ATGGAGAAAAATGTAAATTCACAGAAATCTAAAATTAATAGTTTTGAAAGTTTTTTTCGAATATTTCTTTATATTTGAGTATTTATAATATCTATTTTTATTTATAAAAACATTAGTGAATTGGAAAAATCATATAAAATGATAAATAAAAATCAAACTTTAATTATTACAAGTAAAGCTTGTGAAAATTGATTAAAACAATTTGAAAAAGAAAATTGATGAAATAATTATTGTTGAAAAAAACAATTAACTAAATATTTTTGAAAAGATTGAATATGATTAAATTTAAAAATTAAATATTATGAAAATTTATGAAAATATGAAAAAGAACAATTTAAAAATGAAAATGAATTTCCAATTATTATAATTTGAAAAGATTCGTATAAATCTTATACATGAAAAAATTCTAAAGAAAAAAATTATCTTAATCAAATAAAATTGAATTATTATTTAAAAAAACTTTCTGAAATGAAATGAAAAAAAATAAATTTTTGAACTTGAAATTTTGTAGAAACTAATATTTGATTTTGGGAAATATGAAAAGAAAACTTATGTAATGATTGAAAAGATAATAACTGAGATTGAAAAATAGATCAAAATGATCCAACCTGTAAAAAAGCTATTGTAATTACAAATAATAAATTAACTTGAAATAATCTAAAATTATTTAATTCTATGAAAAATAATATTTTTTGATACTATTTTGAAATAAAAGAAGATAAAAATTTATTTAATAAATTAAAAAAAAGTAATAATGATAAATTTATTTTATTATATAATAATTATATAAATAATTGAAAACTATATTTTAACAAATTAAATAAAATTAATTTAAATTGAAAAAATAATATAAAAATAGATTGAATTCCATATTTTTTTTACAGTATAATAAAATAATTTTTATATTTAATAAAAAACTATGTTAAAAGAAAAAAATAATTTATATATGAAAATTTTTAATATATACACCAGCGTTTTTGATATAGATATTAATGATTTAAATTTTTTATATTGAAAATATAAAAAAAATAAAGAAGAATCTTTTATAAATATATTTATTTTATTTTTAATATTAAAAATAATATTATTTTCTGAATATCAATGATGAAAATTAGATAAAGATGAATATATAAAATTAGATAATTTATTTAAAAAAATAAATAAAGTTAATTTTTTAAATAATGAAATAAAGGATGATTATTTCATAGAATTAGAAGAAAAGTTGAATAAATTGAAAAAAAACGAAGCATTATTTAAAAGTATTAAATGAATATTTAATAAAACATTTAATATAATTAATAATATTTATAAAAGTAACATTTACAAAGAAAATTGAGATAAAACTTTTTTAAATATATTAAATTTTAAATTAACAAGTCATATTTTATTTACAGAACCAAAATTTTTAAATTTTAAATATGAATGAAATAAAAAAGATGAAACAACTAATTTTTATATGCAATTATATTGATTAGACTATAATTATTATTTAAATAATTTTTCTTTTTCTTTAAGAAGTAAAAAAAATAATAGACCAATATTAATAAATTGGTGAGTAGTAAATACTGCATGATTAAAATGATTAGAAAAAAATTTAAAAATATTTTTATATTGAAAATTACCTTATTGAAAAAAACAATCTTTAATAGCATCTCAAATAATGAAAATGGTGTTTTTATGAAAAGATGCAGAATTAAAAAATCAAGAAAATTTATTACAAAAAATATATGAATTATGAAAAAATAATGTATATCAAATAGAAATAAATAATATATATTCTAATAAATTTATATTACAAAATTTATTAGAACTTTATTGAAAAGATTTTGAAAAAAGTTGAATAACATATAATGAACAATTAAAAATATTTCAAGAATTGATTAAAGATAAAAATTCTATTTTAAATGAAAAAATAAATGAATTAAAAAATTTAAATATATATGTTGTTTGAAGTTATGATTATGCAATTGAAATTAAAGATTATATAAAAAAAATATTTTGAACAGAAAATGTAAGTTTAAAATGAAAATCTTTTATATTTAAAAATTTATTAACTTATTTCGAAGATTTTTCATTTTATAGAGAAAAAATACAAAAAAATTTTAAAGATAATTGATTAACAAAAATTTATAATTTTGATGTAAAAATTGAAAGTGAATTAATTTGAGAATTATTAAAAAAAATTAAAGAATTAAATGAAAAAAAATTTAAATCTTATGTTAAATTTTTAAGAGATTGATTTAATTTTGAATTTAATGAATATGTATTAAATAGTTATTTAACACAAGTAGATTTAAGTAATAGTTTAGAATTATTGCAAGATACATTTCAAAAATATATGCAATTAAATTGAATTAAATTTGATGATGTAGAAATTACAAAAATTAATGCAGATATAATGAGAATAAAAAAAGAAGAAAAAAATAAAATTAATCTTAAGAATATAAGTTTATTTTCGTTAGAAAAAAAATAAAATGAAACAAATAAAATTAAAAGAATGATGAATTTATCAAAATAATATTGTTTTTAGCAAAACATTTGAATTTTGAATAAAAAATAAAATATTAAATAATACAAAAGAATTAAAAAAAATAATTAAAGAATTATATAAAAAATGATGAAATTTTCATTATCATCAACATGTTGTTTGAATTAACACAAATTTTATTATTAAAGAAATAGAATTTATTTTAGATGATCTTTTTTCTAAATTAAAAGAAAAAATAATCAATTGAAGAAAAAATGATTGAAAATGATATTGAAGTGTTTTTATTGATTATGTTAAAAAACTAGATGAAGATTATTTAACAATTAAAGATAATATATTATGAATTTTTCAATGAGTAACATTAACTAAATGATATTTTAGTTATTCAACACCAAAATTGTTTTGAAGTAGAAATAACCCGAATATGTATGCATCTTATTCAAAAGAATTTTCAAAGTTTATGACAAATTTAAATAATAGTAAATTAGAAAATTTCTTTAAAAATTACAATAAAAATGATGTTTATTTAAAAGAGTCATTAATTGAAATTTATCCATCTGATATTACTGTAATTTGAAAAAAAGAAACAAGTGTTTTGTCAAGTAATTATATTGATCAAAATAAATATGAAACCTTAGACAATATTGTAGATGATATGTATAATTATTTTTTAGATACTGTTATTGAAAGTTTTATCGATGATTCAAATGAATTAATAGAAAAAAAAGTAAATGATGTTATAGATGATGAAGAAAAAAGAAAAGAAATATTACTTTCAATTTTTCAATTATATCAAAAAAAAGTAATAGATTATTCATTCAAAACTTTTTATAATAAAATGTTTTTAGATTTTAATTGATGAACATTTTTATACGAAGATCAAATAACAAGTAAAGTAGTTGACTTAGTGTTTTATTGAAATGAAGAATATTCTTGATGAAAAGTTATATTTGATTCAAAAGCAAATTTAGAATATTTAAAAGAAATATTAAGAGAATGAATTAATCAAAAAATTATAGATTCATTTGTTTTAAAAATAGATTATCATTTTACTTGAGAAACTTTTATTGTAGAAAAATCAAATTTTTGATATAAATTTAAACATTCATCTATTTTAGTAAATGCTGAATTAAATGAAGAAGAATGAAAATTAATTAATGAAATTTGAGAATTATGAAACAAAGAAATAAAATTTTGAGTAACATTATGATTATATTGAACAAATGTAGATAAAATTAATAAAATGTTAGAAATAATATCACAAAGTTTTGCTAACAATAAAACTAGAGTATTTTTTAATAATGAAAATGTTAATTATTCTAATAATAATTATTTATATGCTTGAGCTACTGCACCAACAAGTTATATGCATTCTACATTAGCTTCTGTTTGAATAAAAAAAATATTTGAATTAACACCTTATATTGATAAAGATTTAGAATTTGATTGAATGTATTTTTGAATAGATCAATTTAGTAAATTTCCAATTTTTAAAAATCCATTTAAAATGACAAGAAATAAAAATATGTTAATAACTTGAACAACTTGATCAGGTAAAACTTATTTTTCAATTCAACAAATTTTAACTAACATTAAAGATAAATTTATTATTTTAGATCCTACTTGATCATTTTCACAAGTATCTAATATCGCTAATAATGTATTTGTATGAGATATATATAACATGGATTATTCTTTTATATATATGAATAAAAATTTTTATGATAATTATAATCTAGATTTTGAAAGCTTTATTGAATCTAAAGTCGAATTATTAAAAGATTTATTAATTAATAATTCTTTTTCAAAAGAAACTAAAGATTTATTATCTTCATATTTCTTTTCATTATACATCAAATATAACTGAAAAATAACTTTAGATTTAATTTTAGATAATATAAAAGATATTTATTTAACAAAAAAAATTGAATGAGAATTTTTAATTAATTTGTGAATAAATAAAAAAGAAGATATGGATGAAGACTGATTCATAAAAATACCAAATGAAATAAAATGAGATCTTAAAAATTTAATTTTATATTTTAATACTTTAAAACAAAAACCATTATATAAAATATTAAACAAAAAAGAAGATTCTTTGGAAATATTTTTTAAATATAATAAAATTATTTTTAATATTAGTTGATTAGGTTTACAAAAATCGGATAAATTAGATACACATTCAGCTATAATGTATAAAGCTTTATTATTAAATATTTTATGATATTTATCTTTGAATAGAGACATTGTAAAGAAAAACATTTGAAATTTTTGAGCTAATTTTCCATATCATTACTTAATTATTGATGAAGTTCATTTTCTATTAAAAAATGAATCATTATTCAAATTATTTCAAATATTAGTTAAATCTATTAGAAATATGTATGCACAAATAACTTGATTAACACAAAATCTTTCTGAATTTATTGTACCTTGAAAATGAAAAGAATTAGAATTAATCTCTAATTTTGCTATTAAATTCATGTATTGAAAAGATGATATAACTACATATATTAAATTATTATGATGAAATACTGATAATTTAGATGAAGAAAATGAAGAAAATGAAACAGAAGATGTTAAAGAATTAAAATTATTATCAAAACCATTTATAAAAATATATAATCAAACTGATTATAAAAAACCTTGATCTAGAATAGTATTAATGGATTATTTTTGAAAATATTATTTATTAAAAACAGAAACTTCAATGTTTATGCAAAATAAAAGTGAATTACTTAAAACTTGATAATGTATTTTATAAAGAATTTATTTTTTCTATAAGTATAAAAATTAAAGTACATAAATATTAATTCTTTTAAAAATTAAATAAAATACTATATTTTATATACTATTTTATTTTTTTTTAAATTAAATAAAAATGATTATTTCTTGAAATGAAGAAACTTTAAATAATGAAAATAAATCTTTTTCCGTTCTATTTAGTAAAATTTGAAGACAAATACCTTTTAACATAACAGATAACAATATCGAAAATTTATCTGATGATGATCATGAAGAAAAATTTAAAAAATCTAGACAAATTAGATTAAAAATAAAAAGAAATTTAAATGAAATAACTCAATGATTATCTGAAAAATGAAAAAAAGAAATACTAGAAAATTTTGAAAAAAACAAAGAATTAATTAAAAAAATATTTAATAAAGATATAAATCTATTTACTTTTGATGAAAAATTAAATTTTTATTTATATTCGATTAAAGAAAAAGAAAATATTTTAAATATTTTTAAATGATTATTTATCGAAAAATTTCAAAGTGAAAAAAAAATAAATAAATTTAAAAATATAATAGAAACAAAAATAATATTTAATGAAACATGATATTTTTTAGATGAATTAGATTATAACATATTTTTATATAAAAAATATTGAAAACTTTTAACAGAAAAAATTAATAAGATTTTAATTGTAAATAAAAGTCAAATTTTAAATAATGAAGATCTTATATTAGATGAAATTAATAGAGAAGATACAAATCAAATTTGAATAGAAAATTGATGAATTAATATTAATCATTTATTTATATTAAAAAGAATTAAAAAAAAATTTTGAAATAAATTAATTGAAAAAATAATAACCATTTCGAAAAAAATAAAAAAAATTAAATCTTTACATCTAAATTTATTAATTGAAAATAATCTATTAATTATATTTGTTGATAAAAAAAATATATTAGATTTTGTTGCATTATATGAAAATAAAAAATTAATAAACAAAAATTTAGAATTAATATTTAAATATTGATTCTTAATTATTTGAATGTTAATGTTTATTTGAAAAGATGTAAAGGACAAAAATATTAGTAATAAACAAGTTTTTAAATTAATTGAAGAAGAAAAAATAATTACAATGTAAGATTAAATTAATTTTATTTTTAAAAAAAATATATTATATTATTATTATATATATTATAATATATTTTTTATTCATAAAATATTTTTAAATATGTTTGATAATCAAAATTGAATAGGATTAAATAGTGAAAAATTAAAAAAAATATACGATAATGTAGAAAGTGAATAGTATATTGTATCAAAAGTTAATAAAAAAAAGATATATATATGAATATTAATAAATACTATAATTTTATTATTATTTTTTATATTTAAAATTAAATATTATTCAATTTCAATAGAAATTTCTTGAAAATATACTTATTTAAAATATTTAATAGATTATTGATATTACATATTTTTATTTAATTACATTTGAATAATAATTATTTGATATTTTTACATAAAATCTTTAAAAAATAATATATATTTCAAAAAAATTAAAAATAAAAAAAATATTAAATTTGATAAAATTTTAAATAAAACAATATAAAAAATAACAAAAAAAATAACAATAATATTTGTTATTTTTTTTATATGTAATTATTATAAAATAATTAATTATTATCTATTACTTTTAGCAAGTTTTTTTCTCAACCATCATCAAATAGGTCTTTCTACAAATTCTAATCAACCCGATGGTAATTTCGTAAGAGCATATCAATCTGAATCAATTGGTAAATTAGTTTCCCAACAAATTTTTCTTCATTTTAAAAACCGATGAAAAGTATTTCATTTAGGATTAGTTTTTGCTCAAACAAATCATAAATTTTTTGCTTCATCTAATGAAACTTTCCTTTTAGGATAATTAAATTTTCTAGCTCATTTTGTTCTACTAGCTTGCTTTTGTAATTGCTTTTTTTTAGCAGCTATTCATTTTTTATTTGTTCTTGCCATATTATTTTAAATGTTAATGATTTAAATAATTTATTTAGCTTTACACATACAATTTACAACTGCATTATTTGATGATATTAAAGATGCTAACAACTTATTATTTGCATCTATAGATTTATTAATCATATCTAAAGTCTTCAAAATATTATTTTGTGTTATTTGAAGATTTTTACTTTGAATTTCTTGAGTTTTTAATATTTTATCAGCCATTTTCAATATTCTATCTGCCATTACACCAATTTTATCAGCCATTTCTCATATTCTATCAGCCATTTTACCAATATCATCTGATAATCTCAAAGTAGTTTTTTCAGAATTATCAACTCTTGTATTTGTATTATTTTCAGAATTATCAACAGTATTTGCAAATCAAACATTTAAAGTAAATATTCCAAGTATTATAGTTAATAATATTAAAGTAATTTTTTTTATCATTGTATTATTTTATTTATAAATATAAAAGATTAAAATCAATTGGATTGTTTTACAGATTTAATATTTATATTTTGTTTTTGTTGATTGTTATTTGTATTTATTTTTGTTTTAATAGATTTTTGATTCAATTTAGTATTCTTTTGATTAATAGGTTTTTGTATTATTTTCATTTTTTTTGATTAGTTTGTTTTTGTTGAATAATATTTTGTTTAGATTTAGAAATATTTTTATTTGTATTAGTAATATTTTGTTTAGGTTTAGTTTTTATTTGTTTTTGTTGAATAATTTTATTTTTAGATTTTAATTTTGTTTTAGGTAATATAATATCAGTTTTTTGTTGTATTTTAGGTTTAGAATATATATTTTTTATACATTTTTGTTTATTATTCCAAGATCTCATTAATTCTTTTTGTAATTCTAAATTTTTCTGATAATTCTGTAAAGTTTTTTCTAATGCATTTTTTTCTATTTTTGTTAATCAACTTCATAAATTTTTAAATTGTTCTAAAGATTTAAGCATTTTTTTATTTAAAATCATTGAATCCTTTAATAAATAAGCTCATTCAAATAATAAATGTTTACTTAATTTTTCAAAATGAAATAAATGTAAATAATCATCATTTGATCAAGATCATGTTTGAATTAAATTTATTTGTTTATTATTTCTTTTTTGATTTATATTTGATCAAGATCACATTTGGATTGAATTTATTTTTTCACTATTTTCTTTTTGATTTATATTTGATCAAGATCAATTAATATTTACATCTTTTTTAATTACATTTACTCAAAGTTGATTATTTTTAATTTTAGATTTATTAGATTGTAAATAATTACATCATCACAATAATAAAACAATTAAAACTAAAATAATTAAATATTTTTTTTTCATTATTATATATCTATTACAATATAATTAAAAATATATGATAATTATCATATATAATAAATATTATAAATATTAAATTAATTTTTAAAAATTATAACATTATTTCATTTAATGATATTTTTAAGAATATATTATTTAAAATAAACATTTTTAAATAATACATTCTTTTATCAAACCTTTCTGTTTTTAATTTTTGTTTTATTATTTTATCTTTTTCTAATAACATATTTAACAACAATTCTTTATTATTTATTTTTTTTCAATTTATTTTTTTGAAATATTCAAAAAATAATTTATTATTATTTACTAAAGTTAAATCATTGTATAATTCAATTAATTTTCAAATTTTTAATTTATAAATATCTTTATTTTTTACTTGCAAATATTTTATAAACTTATTATCATAATTTAAAATAAAATTATTATTGTTAATATTATTATTTTTTTTTCATATTTTTATAAAATTTTTAATATTATTTAGGAATTTTTCAATTGAAAATTTATCATTTTTTTTTAAATTATTTTCAATATCCTAAAATTTCGATAAATAATTTAATTTTCAAAATATAAATTTATTATTAACTATTTTTTTATTATTTTTAATATAATATTTTAAAACTTTATTTTCTTTTGTACTTTTATTTAAATTAATTTCTTTTACTTCAGTAATTTTATAATCATCATCATCAAATTTATAACTATTTCAAAAAGTAGTATATCAAGTTGTACATATAAAAAGTAAAATTAAAAAATTAGTTTTTTTCATTAAACATATCTTTAAATATATTAAAATTAGATATTATTTATTATATATAATTTATTTTTTAATTTAACTTTAATTAATTTTTAATTATATAAAATACTATATTGTATTTAAATATTTAATAAATTTTATTAAAAAAATATGAAAATATTAGATTGATATAAATTATCAAATTTTAGTTTTATGTCAACAAATGATGTTAAACAAAGAATAATTAAATTTAATAATGCATGAATTTGATATGAAATAAAAGATTTAAAACCAAAAGAGTTAATATATAATTTTTTAATTTTAGATAAAAATCAAAAAAAATATAAATTATCTAGATATAATGTTTTATATACAAAAAAAGAAAAAGAAAAAGAAAATTTTTCTTTATTTATAAAAAAATATAATATTTTTGAAACTTTTTGAAATAAAAATTTTTCATATATCTCTTGAAAAGATAATGTATTTAATTTTGATCAACTTTTTTTTCCAATTTATTTTAATAATAATAAAGAATTAAATAAAATAAAAGAAAATAATTTTTCTTTATATAAATCTAATAAGTTCTTTTTATTTTGATGAAAAATAATTAAAAAAATTGAAGAAGAAAAAATTTGAATATTTTATGATAATGATAAAAATATTAATAAAAAAATAAATATAAAATGATATAATTTTTATATGAATGAAATTTTATTTCAGACTGATTTTTTTGTAAAGTTATTAGATTTTAAAAAATTTTGATTATTTGATAATATAAAAAATATAAATAACTTAATTAAATTAGAAAATTATATAATTTTAAAAAATAACGATGAATGAAGAATATTAATTGATTTTAATAATGAAAAAAAATATATATATGAAAAATTAGAAAAAACAATTAATTATTTTTTTAGTTTAGATGAATGAAAAAAAATAATTAAATATATTTCTTCAAATACAAAATATGAAAAAATATTAGAAAGTTTTTTAGATAAAAATTTAAATAGATATTATATATCTAATGAGAAAGAAAATGATTTTAAAATTTTATTATTAGAAATTTTAAATTTATTCAACACTAATTTTAGTGAAAAAATAACAATTAAAACATTAATTTCATATTTAAAAATTAATGAATTATTATCAAAATTCATTTTAGAAAAATGATTTGATTTTTTAAATTACTTAAATGAAATTTTAAATAAAACAATAAATTTATTAATTGAAAACGTAGAATTAAATGGTAAGAAAAAAATAAAAATTGATGAAAATAAAATTATTGAAATTCAAAAAACAATAAATAATATTTTTAAATCAAACATTTTAATTAAAAACCCAAATCATTTTGATAATGAAAAAGTTAATTTAGAAAATTATTATTGAAAAACACATAAAATAAATATAACTATAGAAAATACAATCAATAATATTAGTGAAGAAAATAAAGATAAAATTTTGAATAAATCAATTAAAAATAAAACAGAATTATTAAAAGTTTTTTCACTTTTAAATGATGAAACTTTAAATATTCTAAAAAATAATTGAAATAATTGAAATAATTGAATAAATGTAATTAAAAAATTAACAATTTTTGATAAATTAATTTATAAATTTAGTAAAAAATTTAATGAAACAATTATTTGATTAGAATGATATTTATTTGATTTTTTTGAAGATTTAATAGAAAGTTTGAAAGATATAGAAAAAAATAAATGAAAATATGAAATTAATTTTATAAATAATATTTACTTTGATAAAGTTTTTGATAATGAAACAGGTAAAAAATTATTTCATTATTTCTTTTTTGAAAGATTAACTTCTTATTTTAAAGATGATTTAAAAACAATAAGCAAAGAAGTAAATAAAATAGATTCCAACATTTTAATTGATAAAACACAATCTTTTGAAATTTTATCAGAAAAATACAAAAATGAAAATTTATTAGATGTAAACAATTTTATAAAATTAATTAAAGAACAAAAAATAAATATTGAAAATAATAAATATTGAATATTACTAGATGAAGATAAAAATAAAATTATTAATTATTTGAATAAAATAATTAAGTTATTTTCTAAAATAACAGAAAATGAAAATATCGAAATAGATTGATTAAATAATATTGAAGATGATGATATATTAAAATATGAAGAAAAAACATATCTACCAGAATATAAAATAACAATGTTATCAAATGAATTATTTGATAATGATACTGAAAAAGAAGAATTTTTTAAAAGCTATGAAAAATATAAAAATAGATTCAAAGATGAAGATGATTTTATTTTAAGATATTTCATGTTTAAATGATTTTATAAAAGAATATTAGAAGTAGAAAAAACAACAAAATGAAAAATTAAATTTGATGAATTTAAAGAATTTATGATAAAATCACCAAAAAAATATTTAAAATATTATGAAACTCTTGAACAACAAATTAAAGATTGAACAGTAGATATTACAAAAGTTAAAGAAACAATATTTGATTATTTAGATGAAGATCAATTAAATTTTATTAAAAAATACGAAAATATAGAAGTAAATTTTGATTTACAAAATCAAAAATTCTTAACTTTTAAAGATTATATACAACAATTAGAGTATGAATATTTAACTATAACTTATTTGTGATTTTCTTGATATTTCAATATTGTAATGGATTTTATCAATTATGCTAAAATAAATAATATTTGAGTATGACCTTGAAGATGATCAGCTTGATGAGTATTAGTATCATTTTGTTTATCTATTATTGATGTTAACCCAATTAGATATTGATTATTATTTGAAAGAATGCTTCATTTATATAAAGCTAAATGAGATTTTCCTGATATAGATGTTGATTTTGATAGTGAATGAAGAAGTGAAATATTTAAATATGTTAGAAATAAATATTGAGAAGATAGAGTTTCACATGTTTGATCATTTAAAGATTCAAGAATTAAAAGTGAATTTAAAAACTTTACAACAAATTTATGAATTGAGTTTGCAGATATTAACAAAATTTCTTGAT
>Ga0256829_1002920_pt1 | contig 12313 bp, 11 predicted proteins | sample 131447metaG_FD_185979 | JGI IMG/M metagenome (GOLD analysis project Ga0256829, IMG submission 185979) | Hydrothermal vent microbial communities from Lau Basin, Pacific Ocean - 131-447 | ecosystem: Environmental > Aquatic > Marine > Hydrothermal vents | place: Pacific Ocean: Lau Basin | collected... | reverse complement strand
GGCACCGATTTAAGCTTGAGCCAATGTTGGTCTATCTCGGGAAAATGAGAAAACAATGAGGTGCCGATGATAGTTTTTGGCGTTACCGACGAATGATTTGCCATAAACGGATTCCACGCCTCGACGATAAAATCTCGATCCAGAATAACCACACCCACTTCAATAGAGTTGACAAGTACCTCTGTCCAATTGCTTGTATCCATGGAGCCACTCATTAAGCTATCTCTCTACTCTCTTGCATTAGTCGGGAATATATTTGTTTCATCGCGTCGTCAGGGAAGAGTAAAAGCAAATCAAAAGCAATACCTTTGGCTTTGATGGCATAGCCAATCTCTACCGCCATAATTTGTCCCCACTTTTTCACGTTATCACTCAACAGTGTATCTAGCCCCTGATGACGCCCAAGTAATACGGGGTGGGTTTGATTAAAACTTACGTTTAACTGCTCGGCAAGTCCATTAAGACACGCGCCAATAAGTATATTCGACACGTCCATTAAGGCTTCTAGATCTAAGCTACCTATGGAATCATGTGCATCATAACCGAGGAGCTCAACCATACTTTGAGTGTTAGTGTCATTGAAAATGACCAACGCTTCGCCGCGTATCCCAGCCCCCACAAAGCCTTTAGAAACCGCCGACACACATTCATTGTGATTAATTTCTGCAATTGCCATCGACAATTCGTTGCTCGCCAGCAAGTTCACATTTGGGATTGGCAAATCAATAAAAGTGCCAAGTAGTTGTGCCAGACTTTCACCCGCCTGACCCATGGCTACATTTACCATTTCTCGGTAGGCGTCTAATTGATCTTCCAAGGTATGGCTTTTGAGCTTGTTTGCCTCTTCAACACGGTGGCTGGCCTCGCTGTCACCGTTGTAAATACCATAAGCGGCAAGAATATTCGTGAGCTTAGCATTGTCGATAGGCTTACGGATAAATTCTAACGCCCCCATATTCTTCATACGGGCCCTTGCTTCGGGTTGAACATCACCCGAAACCACTATCACCAAACAAGGGAGATCTTGTTTGCGGATAACCTCCATTGTTTCGTAGCCGTCCATCACTGGCATGTTTAGATCGAGGAAAAGCACGTCGCCCTTTCCTGCTTTGATCATAGATATGGCTTCCGCTCCATTCTCTGCAAATGAAATATCCACATCCCAGCCATCAGGGATACTACGTGCCATTTGACGGCGCGCAAAACCAGAGTCGTCACAAATAAGTACTGGAATAGTCACGTTTGCCTCACTAAATCGCTACAGGGGCTTTTATATGAGGATGGCATTCGTAATCCTGAAGCTCGAAGTCATCAAAAGTGAATGCGAACAAGTCTTTTACTTCAGGGTTGATAACCATAGTGGGGCGCTTGAATGGCGTTCGACTGAGTTGCAACTCTACCTGCTCTAAGTGATTGCTATATAAATGGGCATCGCCAAGGGTATGAACAAAATCCCCTGGCTCTAAATCACATACCTGCGCCACCATCATGGTAAGCAGTGCGTAACTTGCAATGTTAAAGGGCACACCCAAGAAAATATCACCACTGCGTTGATATAACTGGCAGCTAAGCTTGCCATCTAATACATAAAACTGAAATAGAGTATGGCAAGGGGGAAGTGCTTGTTTTCCCATGGCCGCGTTTTCTTTTGGCGAGTAACTGGTATCGGGTAGTACCGCAGGGTTCCATGCGCTAACAATCAAACGACGAGAATCTGGATTGGTTTTGATTTGCTCCACCAATTCTTTTATCTGATCCACTGTGGTGCCATCGCCGCGCTCCCAGCTGCGCCACTGATAACCGTATACAGGACCGAGCTCACCTTCTTGAGTGGCCCACTCGTCCCAAATGCTAACACCGTTTTCTTTTAGATAGGCAATATTGGTTTCGCCTTTCAAAAACCACAACAACTCGTGAATAATCGACTTTAGGTGGCACTTTTTAGTCGTCACTAAAGGAAAGCCTTCCTGTAGGTTAAAGCGCATTTGGTAGCCAAACACACTCAAGGTTCCCGTGCCAGTTCTGTCTTCCTTTTTTACACCGTTATCACGCACGTGGCGCATTAAAGTAAGATATTCTTTCATTGTTATTCTTAGTTTTTGTTATTTCACATAAGCATTGCTGCGCTTGTAAGCGCGTAGCAACAGTATTAAACCCAATAGTATCATAGGAAGGCACAATAGTTGCCCTTGGCTTAGACCAAGCTGATAAAGTCCAATATGCGCATCGGGCTCTCTGAAGAACTCAACAATAAAGCGGAAAGTACCATAACCCAATAAGAAAACACCGCCTACGGCGCCAACAGGCCTTGGCTTTGCGGAATACATCCACAAGATAACAAAAAGTAACACGCCTTCTAGGGCAAATTCGTACAACTGGGATGGGTGCCTTGGACCATTTCCAGCGTTGGGAAAAATTACCGCCCATGGAACGTCTGTGGTTCTTCCCCATAACTCTGCGTTTAAAAAATTACCGATACGCCCCGCGCCTAAACCTATGGGAACCAGTGGCGCGACAAAGTCGCCAAGGGCCAGAAAGGTGGTACCCATTCGCTTTGCCTGTAAATACAATGCCACAAGCACACCAATAAGCCCGCCATGAAATGACATTCCGCCAGTCCATATTTTAAACAGATACAAAGGGTCGTCGAGGAACATGCCGAACTGATAAAAGAAAACATAGCCCAATCGGCCACCCACGATAACGCCAATAAACCCCCAAAAGAGCATGTCGCTCACCTGCTCTTTTGTCCAAGACGTATTTGATAAGCGCTTTTGTGCAAGTAAATATGCTGCGACAAACGCCACTAGGTACATCATTCCGTACCAACGGACACTCAACGGACCAACACTAAATATAACAGGGTCGATACTGGGAAATACCAGATAACTACTGTCAGACATAACCTATTCTATTCCTACTAACATTTTTACACTAACTACTATCAAGAGTACTGCCAACATTAACTTGAGTACCCTAACGTTGACCTTTTGGCCTAATTTTGCCCCAATGTTGGCCGTTAGCATTGATGTGGCGACAATACCTGCACTTGCGGGTAAATAGACGTAACCAACACTTCCCGATGGTAAACTGGGGTTAGACCAGCCCGAGATAACAAAGCTCACTGTACCGAAAATAGCGATAACCAAGCCACAAAACGCTGCGCAGCCTATGGCTTGTCGAATATTCACCTTAAACCACACCAACGCAGGTACTAATAAAGCGCCGCCGCCAATTCCCATAAATGCGCTTACCGCACCAGTTGCAGAGCCAATGGTTCCTAAAATCACAGGGGTTGCATGGTTTGCAGAGGCCCGCTTTTTCCCAAATACCATTTGCAGCGCAATAAGCATTACTAACACCGCAAACACACTAGTGAGTGTTTCACCGGGGATAGCACTAGCCGTGAAAGCACCAGCGATCGCACCAAAACCTATACCTATACTGGTATATGCCACGGTTGGTTTGTGAAAATTACCCAGCTTATGATGGGTTAATGCCGAAGACAAACCGGTAAATATAATAGTCGACAAGGATGTGGCTACTGCCACTTGCATGACATACTGCGTACTCATTCCCAGTACATTGATGAGCAAATACGACAGCATAGGCACAATGATTAATCCACCACCAATACCCAACATACCTGCCAATAAACCAACAACAGCGCCAATTCCTAGGCAACTGAGAAAAATTATGACTACCGGATCCATACCATATCCCTAGAATTAAGCGCGTAGACTAACACAATTTTTACAACATAAAGCCATTAAAAAATGAACTTTATATTTGGTTACGCACCGGCGCGTACCAAGCCTCCTAGTCCTTTACTTTCTAGGTATTGATTAACATGTTCATACACTTCACTGTGGCAACCCGACGTAAGTGCAAGCGATAGTAACTGCTTACTTTCGTGCAAACTCACATTTCGTATTAGCCAATTGATTTTGCGAATGTTAAACGCACTCATACTCAAGCGTCGATATCCCATCCCCATGAGCAAAATCGCTCCACCTGGTTCACCAGCCATTTCGCCACAAATAGTCACAGGAACATTGTTCTGATTGGCTTGTTTTACAATATCAAACAAAGCACCAAGTACCGCTGGGTGATAACAATTGTACAGGCTCGCCACCCGAGTATTATTTCTGTCTACGGCTAACAAGTATTGGGTTAGGTCATTACTTCCCACAGAGAAAAAGTCAACGTGCTTTGCAAGTTGAGGAAGTTGATAGAGTACTGACGGTACTTCTAGCATGATACCGAGTTTGGGACGGTGAAGGGTAACATGCTTAGCTTTAAGTTCGTCACTGATTTCAAAAAAGGCCTGATTGACCAAGCGCTTTGCTTCTTTCACCTCAGACACAGAAGAAATCATAGGTAGCATGATTTGTAAGTTGTCTAGTCCCACACTAGCTTTGAGCATGGCGCGTACCTGCACGAGGAAAATCTCTGGGTGATCAAGGGTTAAACGCACTCCGCGCCACCCTAAGAAAGGGTTTTCCTCGTTAATGGGAAAATACGGTAATGGCTTATCCCCGCCTACGTCTAACGTACGCATGGTAATGGGAAGTGACGGCGCTGACGAGAGTACTTGTCGATACAACTCCACTTGCTCTAACTCTGATGGAAAGCGCTCTCTAAGCATGAAAGGAATTTCTGTGCGATACAAGCCAATACCCGCACCAATGTGACCCGCATTTATTTCAACTTCTGCTGACAGACCCGCATTGATGTACAACGCCATTCGACAACCGTCTTCACTTTCACAAGGTTCGTCGACTTCAGCTTCAATACGCTGTGCTACCGCCGCTTCTTCTTCGATAAGCTGAGCAAATTCAAGTTTGATATGACGCTCTGGCGATACAATAATTTCGCCCGCATAACCATCAATCAGAATTTCTTTACCTTCCAACAAAGAGGGAGATACGTTTTGACACCCCATGACGGCCGGCACACCCATAGCTCGTGCTAAAATTGCCGCATGGGAGTTATTTGACCCTCGAATAGAAATGATGCCCTTGAGTTTTTCTCGGGGAAACTCAGCCAGCATATTGGCCGACACTTCTTCGGCAATAAGAATGCTCTCATCATACACTGGGGTATTAACAACGCTATGGCCTTTGGCTTCTGTAACGATATACATGAGAATGCGATCTGAAAGATCCACAATGTCGATAGCCCGCTCTTGCATGTAAGGGTCATCCATTGCCTCAAACCGAGCGGCGTAATTTTCCACTACCATTTTAAGCGATGACGCCGCATCCCAGCCGTCTCGGATCTTCTCTTCAACTTCTCGTCCCAAGCTATTAGCGTCTAGCAAATGGTGGTACAACTGAAAAATTGATTTAACGTCATCGGGAATGCCATCGTCTAAACGCTGAGACAAGGTATCCACATGAGCCCGTGTAAGTTCTACACCACGACGATATGCTTTAATTTCTTCAGCAGGTGCTGTGGTTCGCTTGACTACCCAGTTTTTCAGCTTGATTGATTTTTCAGAAGAGGCACCGCGGCCAATTGCCAGACCAGGTGAGCCAGGTATACCACTAACATTTTTTTGCGTGGGGATGGAATCATGGGAGGTGGTATTATTAAGCGCGCCGCGCATATCTGCATTGGTAATTTCCAACGCCAGTTGCGCAGCTAAGGTAACTAAAAAAGCCTCTTCATCTTCGCTAAATCGACGCATTTCACCTTGTTGAAGTGTTATAACCCCTAACACTTTTCGCTGATGAATAATTGGCGTACCTAAAAAGCCATTGTAGGCTTCTTCTTTTACTTCGGGATAATGCTTAAAGCGCGGGTGGGTGTGGGCATTGACAATATTGAGTGGTTCCTCACGCTGCCCAACCAAGCCAATCAAGCCTTCAGAAAATCCAATCTTTACGTGTTCAACCGCACTGGGATCAAGGCCGTCAGTTGCCTTTAGAATAAACTCTTGGCGTTCATAATCAGCAAGGTAGATTGAGCATGAGTCCACACTAAGGGTTTGCTTAACCCGGCTAGCAAGGCGAAATAACGCGGTATCTAACGCAGGGATCTGATTAATCTCCTGCACTATACGTTTGAGCGTAGTTAACATAACGCCTTATTCCCTCACTTATCCATAGTTTTAGTTATCCCCGTCGGCGCTTCTTACCACGCCTTGCGCCATTTCCCTGATGACGCTGCTGACCTCGTTGTTGTGCGTTCAGCACAACGGGAGCAAACTCTTTCATTACGCGCCGGTAAACGTCTCGTTTGAACGATACCACATTGCGAATCGGGTACCAGTAACTTACCCAACGCCAGTCATCAAATTCGGGATGGCCGGTTTTTAACACGTCCACATCGCTCTCGTTGCATTCCAATTGCAACAAAAACCATTTTTGTTTTTGACCTATACACACAGGATTGCTGCCCTGACGAATAAGCCGCTTGGGTAGTTTGTATCGCAACCAATTACGGGTAACACTTAAGATAGACACATCTTTTTGTGTTAGCCCCACTTCCTCGTGAAGCTCGCGAAACATCGCTTGTTCAGCAGATTCCCCTTCATCAATTCCGCCTTGAGGGAACTGCCATGAATGTTGACCATAACGCCTTGCCCAAAATACTTGACCCATTTTGTTGCAAATCACTATGCCCACATTCGCACGGAATCCATCGGCATCTATCACATAGACTCCCGGGCACTCTATACTTTTATATTCTTGCATTCTTCCATAATATATACACCTTTCAAAGCATTAATCGTTATCCTATGCAAGACAATGGATAATAAGTGATTCAGGCCATGCAACCACCTACTTCGCCCCCAGCATCTATCAATGAACTTTTAGCTCGCTGCCAAGCCATTGCGGGCCTGAGTTTGGGTGAGTTGGCACATATGGCTAACGTGGTAATTCCAGCCAATTTACAGCGCCACAAAGGCTGGCCAGGAATGTTGGTAGAATTATGGCTAGGCGCTAGTGCTGGCTCAAAACCGCAACAAGATTTTCCCGAGTTAGGCGTTGAGCTGAAAACTTTGCCCATAGATACCCATGGCCTGCCTCTTGAAACTACCTATGTGTGTTTTGCTCAGCTTTTGATGCCACCGGGTATGACGTGGGAAACGAGTAATGTCAGAAATAAACTTCAACAAGTATTATGGCTGCCAATAGAAGGAGACCGCAGTATTCCGTTAGCTGATCGCCGTGTTGCCAGCGGGTTTTTGTGGCGCCCCAATCACGAGGAGAACGCAGTACTTAAAACCGACTGGCAAGAGCTTACCGACGCCATCGTCACCGGTAACATAGATACTATTACCGCTCGTCAAGGCGAAGCCCTTCACATTCGGCCTAAAGCAGCCAATGGCAGTGTATTAACGGATGCATTTGGTCACGAGGGTGAAAAAATAAAAACCCGTCCAAGGGGATTTTATTTGAGAAAGTCTTTTACCGCGCAGATTCTGCAACGCGCCTTTGCTTGACCTACCTCAAGCTCGGGGCATCAAGGGTTAGCTATAGTCTAGATGTCCCTTTGATGAGGAGCTAGCAATGGCACTATTAATTACCGAAGAATGTATCAATTGCGAACTGTGTGAAGATGAATGCCCCAACCAAGCAATTTCACGAACCAGTGAGACATTTGTTATCGACCCAACCCGATGCACTGAATGTATCGGCCATTATGATGAACCAAGTTGTGTGGCGACGTGTCCGGTAGCATGTATCGAGAAAGACCCCGCCCATGCTGAATCCCTCTCTGAACTTGCCGACAAATATGCCGCTATGCACTGTTAGAGGGCGTTTATCTTAAGGCTACACTGGAATTGGGAAATACACAGCCAACAACATTAAACCCTTAATCTATTACAATGAAGGGTTGTTCCTTAGGTGCTTTATTAATACATCGCTGAGAAACTTTTCTGAATTCAGCCCTAAACGCTTAGCCACTTTGGCAATTTTGGTATCGGTTCTAAGTAGGACTTTTTTGGCGTACTCTAGCCGGTAGTGATAGACAAAACTTCTAAAATTTTTCTTCACTTGCCACTGTAGTGCCATCGCCAGTGTTGTAGCATCAATATTGGCCCTTTGACAAAAAGTCGCTAGGGTTAATCCAATTTCTTTATATGCTTTCTGTTCTATCATTGCCTGTTCTGCTAACGAAATAACTTCTCGCATTTGCGCAGGCTTAATATCCAAATGTTCAAGCCGTTCATAGTTCAATGGTGACGGCGATGTTGTGCGTTTAAATGACAACAACAACAAGCAAAGCAATAAAGGAACGCCAAGAATGACGTGGTGCAGAGTTTCCCACACTGGCAGATCAAAAAAGCCGAACATTGCCGCAGTTACCAATAATATACTCGAAAACGCAACGCTCACAGTAAACGCCATAATACCGGCCAATCTAGAGATCCTGAATTCACGCACATCAACCACCTGCTCGGGTAAGTGTCGGTGATACACATGCAAATGCTCGGTGATAAAAATACCCAAGAGTAAAATGCTAAACCCCGCAGACAAGGATGACAAATACACTGGCCACAGCAGCAAGGGGGTACCGCTTGGCGACGCCTGCAACCAAGCGAGCTTTTCGCTGGCGGGAATAAAAATGACAAACCCTTGAATTACCGCAGTAACACAAAATGGCCACCACAAACGAAGGCGTCGAGAGGGCGAGAGTACGAGCAAGGATTTTATGGCGCGATAACAACAAGTGAGCAATAACACCCCAAAAACATCCGACAGGCCGAACAATACAATGACGGATTGAAGATCCCATAACCTAACCCATTCGTCGAACATGAAGAGTGGCCAACACAACACGGCTAGGCCAACCCACCCTTTAGATGGTAGGTCATTGGCAAAATAAAACACTCTTGCAACTACTATGACGTACAAACAAATAATGCCATACAAGGTGTAATTAAAAAGAAAGTCAGTGCTTAGCATCCATTCGTCCTACTTTGCTATGTAGCCAATTATCACTGTGGCCGACATTACCAATAAATTTCTCTTTGCATCGCGACATTGCGCGTTCGTTCCATGACACCTATAAGAATAGACAGCTTTTCATTGGTCCACTGACTTAATTCTTCTTGCGACTCTAGCTCAGCATCTTTTAACGCCTGTTGTAGCATTAACAATGCATTTAATTCGTCAATACCGGTTAACAAATCAAGCCATGGGGCTCGAAAATTTCCCCTAGCTTCAACAAACAGGTCGCCTAGTAAAAAACCACTCCACAGGGTTTGTCGTAACAATACTTCAACAGCGGAATAATTAGTGGCCCCCATGGGTTTACTAAGCGGCATACTTTGTTGCACCGTTTGCCACCCTTGTGAAAGCCAACCTTTTGCGTGATCTATCACGGGAAGGTCAAAGCCAGTGTTTGGCTGCCTCCAGGGTTTAGTTTGCATCAAGTCTATAGCCTGCAACTTGATTTCTGTCATGTATTGATCAAAGAACATTTCTGACGGCACATGGGCGTGCAAGAGTCCAGCTTGTCGTCCTTGCAAATAGCTAGACACCGCAGGGTGTTTACTCAGCGTTTTAAAAAATAAACTTTTTTTAGACAAGAGGTAACGCAAACTTTGTAGGTCGTCCTGCCAGGCCCAACGCTGCGCTAATACGATAAGTTTCTTATGCAAATTCAATAACGCGGGACATTGCAAAACAGGCAAATACAAAGACACGCTTTGCAAAAGTAACCGAATACTTTTCGCTATTTGGCCAAGGGCTTTAATCTTTTGCCCAGAGATAAACGCATGCTCGTGATATTGCCAGTGTTTCAGCGCCGCACTTACTGCCAATATAAATGCTTCTTCTGTGGATGTTCTTTCGTCTAGCGGTAAAAAGTCTGGCAAAGCGACTTCTTTCCCGTTAAAGCCATGGAGCAGTTCGTATCCTTGAGCGGCTTTCGATACATCACTCAAGCGCACGTCCATCACTTGATTAATAAGAGTCGCCAAACTAATTAAGTGAATCACCTCTCCGGAGACCAACTCTAGTTCTATTTCGTTGATATACGACGATGCTTTTTCAGTGGCAGCCTCACCGCAGTCAATCACAACTTCAACCTTAGTACCTAAATACTCGACTAAGTATTCGTTGCGTGTGAAGTGGGTAGAGAACTGTTTCTCAAGGCGACACTGCCTTGCTTCTACTGGGAAGTTTTCGGGCCAAACACTGTCGTCGAACAAACTCAAGTCTGGCAGTGAATGGGTCAGAGGAATATTGTATTCGGCTCTCTCATGTAAGCCACCGATGACCTTGCCATTGGTTTTTAAGGTTTGTTCGTATTGCCCATTATTTCCACGCACCCTGAAACCCATTTTATGTTTCTGGAAGTCTTGAGAGGGCGTGTCGTAATAATCATTTTCTAGCCGCATTTCTCTATGAGATAGGCTTAAAACATTTTTAGCTTCGAAAAGGGGAAGCACTTTTGCAACGAATGTAGTGTGCGCCTCGGTGCGAGTCACAAACTTTAATTCAATTTCAGACATGAACAATGCAATAACGCAGTGAAGAATGTTGCCACCATACCTTTGTATAATACGAGAAGCAATCTTGTGAACGTGCCCTTTTTAAAATTTGTGCCGTCCGCAAAGCTTGCCTTTGTACTGAGCAACCAATACCATTTCTATACGCCGTAATTTTTTGAGATTTACCATGATTCGCCAGTGTATGTTTTTCGTTCTTTTGTTGTCGTCATTTTATACTTACGGCCTTCAAGACTCACCTTCTGAACTACAGCGCCAATACGTTCGAGAAGACCTTTTTATATATCTTCATACTGGCCCTGGCCGGAATTATCGCATAATTGGCTCAATTGACGCTGGCACAGAAATTTCTGTCATGTCGCAAAACAGCGATAGTGAGTTTACTCAAGTGACTGATGACCAAGGGCGAGAAGGATGGATTGAATCGCGGTTTGTAAGTAACACTGCCCCAAGTACACTTCGCATTCCCGCCCTTGAAAGTGCACTGGAAACCAGTCAAAACGACGCTGCTACACTTGCCGCAGAAAACACTGAATTACGTCAACGTATAAACCAAGCAGAGCAACAACTCAGCAGTATCAACGAACAACTACAGCAACAAACTGCCCAAGTGGCATCGCTAACCGCGTCGTTAGATAAGGCGGATCAAGACGAACTTATTCGCTGGTTTACCCGTGGAGGCATGTTGGCCGGTGCGAGTGTGTTATTGGGTGTTCTACTGACTTTTATTCCTAAGAAACGACGTCGCAATAGCGAATGGATGTAGCTAGCTTAACTGCGTTGGTTAAACACCAACGCAGTGCCGCTAGTACTTATTCGTCGTCTTCTATCAAAGTCATCAACGAGGTGTTACCACCAGAAGCGGTGGTATCGATACTGATAGTTTTTTCCGTTATCACACGTTTGAGCAGATTGTCATTATATTCAGCAGTAATCACTGGCAATATTGCGCCATCTCGCTGAGCAAGGGCATTTGACATAAATGCGCGACGTTTAGCATTAGAGTCTACCACCACACCGGCTAGCACAGGTGATGCTAGCAAGGCTTCTGTATGTGCCAGCTTAGCCACTTGTAGAACACCGTCTGGAGCCCCTGTCGCCGCAAACTTAGATTGGAATGCCAATGCCTCTTCGTAGAATAAATCAGACACAACAGTAACCACTGTGTTACCCGCAGAAAGCGCAGTAACCAATGACAGTACCCAATACTCGAAGGTTACATGCTTATCGCCGTAACACATGAGCGTGCCTCGTGGTTCGTAGTAAAGCTGATTAGACTCGCCTGTCGGCCCCGGTAATTCAACAGGCTTAGACAATTGACGCTCTACGTTCATCAATTGTTGTCTTGCCGTTTCAAGGGTGCGATTTAAGTCGTCGGCCAAGTCCTCAACAATATCTACATGAGCAATTTTCGCAAGAAGTTGGCGTACCATAGACACGCGTTCAATTAATGGCGTATGGCGCCATTGTGATTCCACGTTAGCTGCGTTGGCCATAATTGTTTTTGCCTGTTTGCAATGAAGTTCATCGCTGCGAAGCACTTCACTCATTGCTGCAATATCGGTGCTGCAATCTTCTTCGGGTGTGGCGACCTCAAGCATAAGGCGAGGCAAATAATTTGGACCACCCGCTTTAGGGCCAGTACCTGATAGCCCACGCCCACCAAATGGTTGCACGCCCACAATAGCGCCTATCATATTGCGGTTAATGTAAACGTTACCTGCACGGCTTTTCGCGGCCAGTTCACTCGCTCTTGCTTCAATGCGCGAGTGAATACCCATGGTTAACCCAAACCCTGTGCTGTTGATTTGTTCTAGCACCTTATCGACGTCACTCCCCTTA
>Ga0256829_1002919_pt1 | contig 12313 bp, 12 predicted proteins | sample 131447metaG_FD_185979 | JGI IMG/M metagenome (GOLD analysis project Ga0256829, IMG submission 185979) | Hydrothermal vent microbial communities from Lau Basin, Pacific Ocean - 131-447 | ecosystem: Environmental > Aquatic > Marine > Hydrothermal vents | place: Pacific Ocean: Lau Basin | collected... | reverse complement strand
GATATTTAGTTGAAATATCAGTAGCTCATACAACTATTCCACTTTCTACATTAATAGTAAATTTGCTTGGTAGTTTTATACTTGGTAGTTTATTTGCTATTTTTATGAAAGTTAAAATAGATATTCACTTAAAGTCATTACTATCAACAGGGATGATGGGGGCATTTACTACTTATTCTACATTTGCACTTCAAAGTTTTCTTTTGATGGATAAGGGTGATTATTTTAGTGCATTTTTGAATATGGGATTAAATCTATTTGGGACTGTATTATTTGCAGGATTTGGATTTGTTTTATTTGAAAAAATATTAAAAGAGAGAGAAGAGATATGATTGTTTTAGCAATAGGATTAGGTGGATTTATAGGTGCAGTTTTAAGAAGTTATATCAATGGATTAGTAAATGAAAATGTTAAACACGATATCCCTTTTGGGACATTAACTGTAAATTTACTTGGAAGTTTTATACTTGGTAGTTTATATGCTTATTTTCATTTTAATCATATAAGCTCACCAGATATTCAAAAGTTTTTAGAAACAGGAATGATGGGAGCACTTACTACTTATTCTACATTTGCAGTTGAGACATTTTTTTTATTTAAAACTAAAAATTATATTATGGCATTTTCTAATATGTTTTTGAATCTATTTGGAACTATTTTGATGGTGGCTGCTGGATATAGAATAGTTGAAAGCTTTGTATAGTTTAATAGTTGAATTTCATTGACCATAATCATTGACGGGGGGGGTAGATATGTTATTATTTGAAAAAAAAAGGAAAGTGTCGTGAATTTATCATTGATTCAAAAAATAAAAGGTTCTTATTCATTAATTTTAGCTGTTACAATTATTCAGTCATTGTTGATTTATTCTAATGTTTCGAAGATAAAAGAGGAAAGGCAAAATCTAACAGGGATTGTAATACCTTTACAAAAATTAACGAATGAAGCTCATGAAAATATTTTAAATGAATCTATTATCGCTTATAAATATCTTATTGATGAGCATAATAATACACTTTTTCAAAAATTAAAAGAAATTGAAGAAAAATCTAAAAATGAACTTGATGAACTTAATCAAAAGTTAGATTATTTAAAATCTAAGGCTAAATATGAAAAAAATGTATCTATTATCGAAGCAAAAATAGCTGAAATAAAAGAAGTGGAAAACAAGATAAAAAATCTTCTAAATAATAAATCTTTTACATTAAAAGATATAGAACAATATGAACCTATTATAAAAGAAGATTCAACCATGGTTGATAATAATATTTCTAAAATGGTAGATTCTTCAAAAAAAGTTTTTGTAAACGAAGAGGGAAGTATTTTAAATACTTTATTTATTTCTCTATTTTTTGAAATTTTTATAATAGGGTTAATAGGTGCATTAATTACAAAAGAATTTAATTCAATTTTTAAAAGGCTTGAAATATATATTAAAAATACAATAGAGAATAATGATTTATCAAAAGAAACAAAAATTAACAATATTTTAGGTGAATTAACAGATAATTTAATAGGAAAATTTAGAACTATTTTATCAGATTTTTCATCAGTGATAAAACAAAATAATATAATAGCAAATTATGTTAATCAAGATATGTCTATTATAGAAAAAAATTCTGACGAAGTGTTAAATGCTATGCAATCTTTAGAAAAAGATGTAGAAGATGTATTTATAGAAAATAATCAAGTTTTAGAAGAATCTAAAATAGAAACTAAAAAAGTAATAGAAGCACACGAATTTTTAGGTGAAGCTGTAAATAATATAAATACTTTAAATAATGAAATTAATATAGCAGTTGGAAATGAATCTGAATTATCACAAAAAATGATTACTTTAGTAGATAATGCGAATCAAATAGAAGAAGTTTTAAAAGCAATAGGAGATATTGCCGACCAAACGAATTTACTTGCTTTAAATGCAGCAATTGAAGCTGCAAGAGCAGGAGAACACGGAAGAGGATTTGCAGTTGTAGCTGATGAAGTTAGACAATTGGCTGAAAAAACTCAAAAAAGTTTAGTTGAAAGTTCATCAATTATAAAAAGTGTAACACAATCTATATCTGAATTGTCTGATGAATTGGTTGATAATTCTCAAAAAATAGCAGGTCTATCAAATCTTTCTGATAATGTTCAAAATGAAATTAATAAAACTAAAGAATCGATAGATATTGCTATTCAAATGACAGATAAATTGATTGAAAATTTTGCAAAAACTTCTAAAAATTTAGAAGATATAAAAAATGTATCAAGTCATACAAGTCAAATTTCTGTAAATAATAAAAAAAGTATAGAAGATATTAAAAATAAGATTTCAGATTTAAATAATAGGATGAAATTATTAGATGAGGAGATTTCTATTTATAAAATTTAATATAAAAGTCAGCATTATTTTAAATAATGTTAACTTTTAATATCCCCTCAAATATAAACTAAGAATTCCAAAATATTCGTGAATTGCTTTATAAGAGTCATTTAAACTTTCCATATTTGGTAAAAAGTCATAAAAATTATAATCTTTTTTATTTACTAAAAAACCTACTGGTTTTGGTATAGCAATAAATCCAAAATGTTTAAAAATCATCAAACTTCTTTTCATATGATAAGCTGAGGTTACAAGATATATTTTTTTGCTTAAATGTTTTTGTTTTATTAGTTTTAGAGTATATTTTGCATTTCCTACTGTATCTAAGGCTTTGTTTTCATAATAAGTTTTTAGTTTAAAATTAAAAGTTTTTTCAAATAATTCAATATCTTTTTTTGCATTATCTGCTTCTGTAGGTTTTTTTAGTCCTCCACCTGTGAATAAAAGAGGCAAATTATTTTGTTTAGCGAGGATTATTCCATAACTTAATCTTTTAAAAGCATCAGGAGAGCTTTTTAAAATATCATTAGGATTGCTTCCACCACTTAAAACTACTATTAAATTAGCTTTTTGATTAGTTGTTTTTATATTTTCAAGTGAAGATAAAAGTAAATTGGAAATGGGTCTTATACTTATTAAATAAAATAATATAGCACTAATAAAAAATAGCCATTTAAATTTTTTTACCATAAATCCAGCTAACAATAAAATCCAAATAAATATGGAAGGTGGTAAAAATATATAAGTAAAAAGTTTTGAGAGTATATACATAAAATTCCTTTTTTGGTATGATTATAGCAAAAAAAGGTTAATATGAATATATTAATAACAGGTGCAAGTAGTGGAATAGGAAATGAACTTGCAAAAAGATATAAAGCCCAAGGTCATACACTATTTTTAATAGCAAGAAGAATTGATAGACTTAGTGAATATGAAAATATTTATAAATGTGATGTGAGTGATTTTGATGAGTTAAGAAATATTATAAAAGATATAACTTTAAAACATAATATCGATATGGTTATAGCAAATGCGGGAGTAAGTTTTCCTCATTCAAATGATTTTATGGAGTTTGAAGACTTCAAAAAAACGATAGATGTAAATTTCATATCAATTCATGCACTTTTAGAAAATATAGTCCCACAAATGAAACAAAATAAAAAAGGTAAAATTGTATTAATTTCTTCACTTGCTTCATTTGTAGCAAGTCCTACAAGTTTAGCTTATTCAGCATCTAAGAGGGCTTTAAATTCTTATGCAGAATCGCTTAGAAATCAATTAGCACCTTTTAATATAAAAGTGATAAACATTCAACCTGGATTTATTGATACAGAAATGACAGCTAAAAACAAATTTAATATGCCTTTTAAACTTAGTTTAGAAGAAGGTGTGAATCATATCGAAAAAGCTATCGCAAAAAACAAAAAAGAGTATACTTTTCCATTTGTTTTTGCTTATAGTGTGAAATTTTTATCCATTTTACCAAATTCAATTAAAGATTTTGTCTTAAAATCTTGAAATTCTAAACAAAATTAGATATATTATATTTTATACAAATTTAGTCTTGTATCAAAATCTATAAATTATTGGCATTGACTAAATACGTTCAACAAGAGTGTAAATTTTTTAACGTTACATAAAGGCTAAAAAGCATTAACTCGCAAAGCTCAGACAAAATGCTTTTTTAACGCCTTTATTTCACTAAAATTTGCAATTGTTTCTCTTTATTTAATCAATGCCTTATGGATATTATTTAAAAAACTTAATATAAAGGTAGCTAATGCAATCAGTTTGTGCTTATTGTGGAGTAGGGTGTGAGGTAGATATTCACACTGAAAATAATAAAATTACAAAAATAATACCAGTAAAAAATGGTCCTTCAAGTAATGGAAATTTATGTATCAAAGGTAAGTATGGATTTGATTTTGCTAATAGTGAAAATAGACTTACTAAAAATCTAATTAGTTATAAATTTATTGAAAAAAATGCAGAAAATATGCCGTTTGAACTGCAAGTTAGACTTGGAAATTTATTTGAATTTGATGATAAATTTTATGAAGCACCATTTAATCTTGCAGTGGATATTACAGCTTGGAAACTACAAGAGATTATTTCTAAATATGGCAGACATTCACTTGGAGGTATGGGAGGGGCAAGAACAAGCCTTGAAAATGCTTGGATTTTTCAAAAGTTTATTAGAGAAACTCTAAATTCACCAAATGTAGATAATTGTGCAAGAGTTTGCCATTCACCAAGTCTTAGTGGGCTTATGATGAGTATAGGTGAGGGGGCGAGCTCAAATAGTTTTGATGATATATTTGATAGTGAAGTTATTTTCGTAATAGGCTCAAACACCACAGAAGCACACCCAATAGTAGCAAATAGAATCATAAAAGCAAAAAAAAGAGGAGTTAAAGTTATTGTAATTGATGTTAGAGAAATAACTTTAATGAAGTTAGCAGATATTAGTGTGATTTTACCTTATGAAGCAAATTTACTTTTTTTAAATAGTTTAGCAAAAGAGATTTTAGAAAATAATTTAGAAAATACAGAGTTTATCCAAAATAGATGTAGAGATTTTGATGAATATAAAAATAATGTTTTAAATGAAAAATATGATAAAAACTTTTTTACTAAAATTGAAGGTTATGAAGAGATAAAATCTCAAATAAAAGAGATAGCAAAATTAATAGCTACTAAAAAAACTCTATTTTTATGGGGACTTGGAATAACTGAACATCTTGATGGGACTGAAAGTGTAAATGCTATTAGTAATTTAGCGATGATGAGTGGAAATATAGGTAAAAAGGGTGCAGGACTTATGCCTCTTAGAGGTCAAAATAATGTCCAAGGATGTTGTGATGTAGGGTGTTTACCTTATTATCTACCAGATTATAAAAGACCAGCCGAAATAGGCCTAATGACTCCTGATATGATTGATAGTATGCTTGAAGGTAAATTCAAAGCACTTATAACAATGGGTGAAGATTTTACACATATTCACACAAATCAAAATAAAGTGCATAAAGCGATAAATAATTTAGAACTTTTAGTAACACTTGATTTATTCATTAATGATGTAGCAAGAAAAAGTGATATTGTTTTTGGAGTTAAGAGTAGTTATGAAAAATATGGAGTTTATGTAAATGCAGAAAGAAGACTTCATCTCTCAATTCCAGCTGTTGAAAGTAATCTACCTGATGATTGGGAAGTTTTACAAGCTATTGAAAATAAAATAAATAACAATTTTCACTATTCTTCAAGTGAAGAGATTTTCAATCACCTTTGTAAAGAAGTAAAAAGATATGAAGGGGCTAATTATGAAAGACTTAAAACTAAGCCTCTTCAATGGCCTATCGATAAAGATGGAAATGATAGTCCAATTTTACATTTAGATAGTTTTTCTACTGATGATGGATTAGGACATTTTCATTATAGACCTTATAAACTAAGAAATCAAATCAAAAATTTAGTAGATAAAAATAAAAAATTTTATTTAACAACAGGAAGACATATAGCTCACTATAATAACACAGCCCAAACAAGAGAGAGTGAAAAACTTCTAAAAAGATATGATGATGATATTTTACTTGTAAATTCTATTCATAAATTAGGTGATGAGGTTATTTTAAAAAGTAAATATGGAGAAACTAAACCACTAAAAATAAAATATACAAAAAAAGTAAAACCATTTACATTATATACAACATTTCATTTTGCAAAAAATCATATAAATTATGTTTTTGGTGATGAAGCAGATGAGAAAGTAAAAACAGCAAGATTTAAAAGTGTGGAGGTTGAAGTTATAAAGGTATAAAATGGATATTATAAAAAAGGATAGTAGCGAAGTCATACTATCAAAAATAAATAAAGTTTTAAAAACAACTAATAAGGTTGTAAAAAAAGTAAATTATTCATTAAGTGAAATTAGTTGGATTGATAATTTTTATAAATGGGCTGATAAATTTGAGATACCAGATGCAATTATCCCAAGAAATAGATCAAAATTATTAGAATTAACGGAGCTTAATCTTACAGATTTAAAACTTGTATATCTTCCAGAAGAGATAGGAAATTTAGAAAAACTTACAAATTTATATGTAGGAGATAATCAACTTTTTACGATTCCAAAAAGTATAGGTAACTTAAAAAATTTAAAAGGACTATATGTAGGAAATAATAAAATCGAATTTTTACCAAAAGAGATAGGTGAGTTTAAAAATTTAGAAGCTTTATTTTTAGCTCATAATTCTATTATGAAATTACCTGATGAAATAGGAAATTTAACTAATTTAATATCTTTAAATTTGAGTAAAAATGAATTAAAAAATATTCCAAAAAGTATAGGAAATCTAAAAAATTTAGTTGGATTAAATATTGGTAGAAATAAACTGAAAGTTATACCAAAAGAGATAGGAAAGCTTAAAAGTTTAGAAGCTTTATATTTAGGTGAAAATTTAATAGAAGAATTTATAAATATTGATAATCTTTATTCTTTAGAAGAATTATATTTGAATGATAATAAAATCAAAAATATACCACAAAATATAGATAATTTAAAACATTTAACTAAATTAGTTTTAGGAAAAAATCAAATAAAAACAATTCCTGCGAGTATAGGAAATTTAGAACATTTAGAAGAATTATATCTGTTTTCTAATGATATAGAAGAAATTCCAAAAGAGATAGGAAAACTTAAAAATTTAACAGAACTATTTTTAGGTGATAATGAATTAACTTTTTTACCAGATGAAATAGATGGATTAGAATATTTAGAGGAATTATCACTTTTTTCAAATAAGCTTCAAACTTTACCTGATAATATATGTAAATTAGAAAAACTTAGAAAAATTGATTTATATTCGAATAACCTTAAATCACTTCCTGAATGTATCATAAATCTTTATAATCTTAAAAAAATTGATATTGCACAAAATAGCTTAAATCTAACAATCCACCAAAAAACATTTTTTGAAGAGATTAAAACAAAAGGAGCATTAGTTCAATTATGATAGTAAAATATGAAAATAAAGAGTTAAAACAACAACTTAAACTTTTAGAAAATAAATATCAATCATTATCAGTAAAAAAAGATGAGCTTTTAGCAAAAATAGAGGAGTTTAACAACGAATATAATCTAAAATTTGGCAATATTTTAAATCAAATTTTTGATTTAGAATCTGAAAATTTATATAAAAAAATTGAACTTAGAAAAATAAAAAAAGAAAAACTCTTAAAAGATAAAAATAAATTAGATGAGTTAATTACTAAAAGAGATAAACTTCAAGCAAAGTTAGATAAAGTTATTCACGATATTAAGTTAAATGGAAAAAATGATGAACTTTTATTTAACAAACAAGAATTAGAAATAGCTTTAAGTGAAGTAAATTCACAAATAAATTTTATTGAAGAAAATAACGAAAAAATTGAAAAAGAGATAAATATTCAATCTGATGAGGAATTAAAAGAAGAGTATGAAGAGATAAAAAATTCTAAAAAAGAGTTTGAAGAAGAGCTTAAAGAGAGTGAAAAAATTAAAAGTTTAAATAAAGATGAAAATAAAGAACTCAAAAACATTTATCGTAAATTTAGTAAATTAATTCACCCTGATATTGTAGCTGAAAAATATAAAGAGGAAGCTAAAAATTTAATGGCAAAATTAAACGAATTATTTAGACTTAAAGATTTAGAAGCTATTAAGAAAATGTATAATGAATTTGTAGATAATAAAAATTTTATAGAAATTAGTGAAGAGCTTGAAAATGAAGATGAATTACAAAAGCAAATTTATAAAATAAGAGATAAAATTATAGAGATTCAAAAAGAGATAGATGAATTACTTTCAAATGATATTTTTGACATCATTGAAAAGAAAGAGGAATATTTCAATGAAATTAAGGAAAAATTAGAAATAAGGATTAATGATTTAAAAAGTGAAAAAAGTTATTTAGATATAAATATTATGAAATATAAAGAGATGTAAGGTTATTTAATAACCTTTTCTACTTTATTTATATATTTGTTTTGGTCTGTTGTAACATCTTGATGAGTTACTTTACCATAAATTACAGGCCAAAATAGAAGTATTATGATAAAAATAGTAGAAACAACAGCTATAATACTTCTTCCACCTTTTTTAGCTAAACATTCTTTATCGATAGGTTTTCCACAATTTTCAATATCTCTTGAAATTTTATTTGCATACATAAAATAAAAAAACCATCCAACTAATATATTTGGAAGTAACACTCCAATAAATAAAAATAAAAAACTATGTAAAATAAAAGCCATTTGAACAAATAACAATGAAATTACAATTATCGCCAGTGCCTCCATATAAGCTTTTTTATAAAGTAAATAGAACCATCCAAAAATAAAACCTTTTAAATTAAAAATAGGTTTTAGAGGAGTTTTCTCCTCTTTTATGAATTTATCTAAAATTTTTATATCTTTATCATTTAAATCAGGACTATGAGTTTTGATTAAATCATACATTTAATCTCCTTTTAATGTTTTCAATATCTTCATTTGTTAAAATATGATTTTCAACTAATGGTAGAATTTTAACTAAAAATTGCTCTTTTTGATTAGTTTTAATAGAATTTATTAAATTTTCTTTTTTCATTTCAAATTCTTCTTGTGAAATTATTCCATTTTGATAAAGTTTATATAAATCCATCATTTCTCTTGAAAATTTTTCTGGATTTGTATAAATATAATCTAATATAAATAATAAAATTACTGTTAAGAGTGGTGAAAATAAAAAAGCAACTAACGACCAAATAAAAAAGTTTCTATTAAATTTTTTATTTGCAAACCATCCAACTGCTAAACAAAGCAATATAAAAAGTATCCACATCATTTTTAAGCCTTTTTTTGATATAATTATAATAAAAAAAGGAATATTATGCTAATTACAAATATTGCTAATTCAAAAGATATAAAAATAAAAGATGGAATTATCACTGAAATAGGAGATAATTTAGAAGATGATGAAATTTTTGATGCAAAAGGATATAAAATATTTCCTTCTATTATCGATTTAAATGTGAAAAATTCTGAATCAATCACAAAACTAAATCAAAAAGCATTAAAAGGTGGAGTTGGCTCAATTCTTATGATACCAAAACATAAGCCAATTTATAATAAACTTCAACTTGCTTATAACTTAACAAAAGAAAAAGATATAGATTTATTAGTAGCTATTGAAGCTATTTATGATAATAAACTTACAGATATTCACACACTTATTTCAAGAGGTGCAAGTGCTATATTTATGAATAGTGATGAAGATATGAATCTAATTAAGAGAGTATTTCAATATGGTGAGATGCTTCAAGTCCCAATTTTTATAAATGCAAATAATAAAGCACTTTTAGGTGATGGACAAATGAATGCAAGTGATAAAGCTTATGAATTAGGACTTGAAGGGATAGAAAATTATGTAGAAAGTATTGAAGTGGCTAAAATATTAGAATTTGCTAAAAATTTTGATGTAAAAATTGTATTTCAATCAATTTCAACAAAAGAAAGTTTGAAATTATTAAAAAATAGAGATAAAAATAAAATTTTTGTAGATGTTTGTATTGATAATATTTTATATAGAGATGAAATGATAGGGGATTTTAATACTTTATATAAAACATTTCCACCTTTAAGAAGTGAAGAAGATAAATCAGCTTTATTAGAAGCAATAAAAAATGATGAAATTGACTTTATTTCTTCAAATCATATAGCAACAAGTGATGAATTTAAAGATGTTGCATTTGAAGTAGCTGAATTTGGAATAGCTAAACTTGATAAATTTGCTAATTTAGTTTATTCATTAAATATAGATGAAAATATTATTACTAAATTAGTTTCTACTAATCCATCAAAATTATTTAATCTAAATGAAGGTGAGATTAAAATAGGTAAAAAAGCGAAATTAATATTTTTAGATGAAAATAATGAAATTCAAAAAACATTGACTTAAATCAATAAAATGAATATAAAGTTAAAAAAAAGTAACATTTTGTAAAAAAAGCTATTTTTTCTATATAAAATTTAAAAAAAATGAGGTATAATTTCAATTAGCCTCTATAAGGAGGATGGTATGTTCAACAAAATTTTGTTGTTTTATATTGATGGGTTTAAAAACCTATCAAGCCTTGGTAAGAAGCTGTGGCTACTTATCATTATCAAATTAGTTGTAATTTTTGTAGTAATTAAAGTATTTTTTTTCCCTACTGTCGATACGAAAGTAAATGGGGAAAAGGCTAAACAAGCTTTATACATTAATTATCTTACAAAAACTACAACTACAAAAAAATCACAAAAGGAGGAATAGCATGCATATTGATTTACACATGCTTGAGTGGGCGAGAGCTCAGTTTGCTATGACAGCAATTTTCCACTTCTTTTTCGTGCCATTTACATTAGGTATGTCTTTTATGGTAGCATTTTTTGAGACTATCTATGTAAAAACAGGAAAAGCAGAATGGAAAAGTGCAACACAATTTTGGCAAGTATTATTCGGAATTAACTTCGCCATCGGATTATCTACAGGTATTATCCACGAATTTGAATTTGGGACAAACTGGTCTACATATTCATGGGTAGTTGGTGACTTATTTGGTGCTCCATTAGCAATCGAAGGTGTTGTTGCATTCTTTATGGAAGCAACATTTGCGGCAATCGCATTCTTTGGATGGAAAAGAGTATCAAAAGGTGTTCACTTAACTTCATCTTGGTTACTTGCGGCAGGTTCTAACCTTTCAGCATTATGGATTCTTATTGCGAATGGATTTATGCAACACCCAAGTAGTGCATTCTATACATTCGACATAGACACAGCAAGATTAGAATTAACTAACTTCTTTAATCTAATTTTACAACCAGTAGCACAAGTTAAATTCTTACATGTTGTTACAGCTGCTTATACAATGGCAAGTGTGTTTGTATTAGGTGTATCTTCACTTTATTTACTTAAAGGTAAACATATTGAATTTGCTAAAAAATCAGCAGCAGTTGGTGCAGCATTTGGTTTAGTTGCTTCAATCGCAGTTGCAGTTATTGGTGATGACCATGCTTATGAAGTAGCAAATACTCAACCAACTAAAATTGCAGCAATGGAAGGTTTATTAGTAGGTGAAAAAGGTGCTCCTATTGTAGCAATTGGTATTCCAAATCACAAAACACTTGATGAAATCAAAAATATGCAAAATAATGATGATTCATTTAGTTTAGCATTACCAATTCCACATTTACTTTCAATTCTTGGAAAACATAGTTTTGATGCATTTGTTCCAGGTATTAAAGATTTAGTATATGGAAATAAAGAATATGGTATTTGGTCATTTGATCATTTAAAAGCAGAAGGACAAAGAGCTCTTGCAGATTTAAAAGCTTATCATGAAGCAAAAGCAAGAGGTGATGAAGCAGCTATGCAAGCAGCTAATGCAGATTTCCATGCAGTAGTAGCAGATGTAAATGGTGTAAAAGTTCAAAGAGCTGCATTAATGGGATATGGTTATTTAACTGACCCAGCAAAACAATTCTTCCCACCAATAACACCAGTATTTTTCTCATTCCACTTAATGGTTGCATTAGGATTCTGGTTTATTTTATTATTTATCTTAGCTTATGCTTCTATTATGAAAGGAACTTATGTAGACAACAAATTAGTTCAAAAATTAGCAGTGTATACTATTCCTTTACCATGGGTAGCGACAAGTTTTGGATGGATGAGTGCAGAAATTGGTAGACAACCATGGACAGTATTTGGTATCTTACCAACAGCACATTCTGTAACACCGCTTGATTTAGTAAATGTTAAAGCAACATTCTTTATGTTCTTAACAGCATTTATAGTTTTAGGTATTGCAGAGTTAAAAATGTTATTTACGGTTGTTAAAAGCGGACCGAAAGGAGCTCACTGATGGAAAAATTCGCAGGTGTAGCAAATCA
>Ga0256829_1002918_pt1 | contig 12315 bp, 9 predicted proteins | sample 131447metaG_FD_185979 | JGI IMG/M metagenome (GOLD analysis project Ga0256829, IMG submission 185979) | Hydrothermal vent microbial communities from Lau Basin, Pacific Ocean - 131-447 | ecosystem: Environmental > Aquatic > Marine > Hydrothermal vents | place: Pacific Ocean: Lau Basin | collected... | reverse complement strand
TCTATTTTAATTTACAGGACTTATACTTTAAGTGTTGTTTCAAATAAAAAATATTTGAATTTATCAAAATATAATTATACTAAAGTTGTTCCTATAGCCCCTGTTAGAGGTATTATTTTTGATAGATTTGGAAATGCTTTGGCTTTTAATGAACTTAGATTTGATTTGGATTTAAGGGCACATTTAACAAAAGAGGAATTAAAGAATACTATTAATGATATAGCAGATGTAATGGATGTAAATCAAACCAAACTGTATTCTATTTATAGAAATCAGGATTCTCCTTATAATAATAAAGATATTCCTATAATCAAATATATAAATGAAGATACTGTTTTTAAAATAGAGCCAATATTAAGCTTAAATCCAAATATTGCCTTTAAAACGGTGTATCTTAGAAAATATCCTTATAAGTATTTTTTTTCAAATATTTTAGGATATGTTGCAAGAGCAAGTGTAAATGATCTAAAAAAAAATAAAGTAATAAAATATACCCAAATTGCAGGCAAAAGAGGAATTGAAGCTTATTATGATAATATTTTACAAGGTGAAGCTGGAAAAAAAATAGAAATTGTAAACGCAAGAAATAGAGTTTTAAAAGTTGTAAAATATATCCCTTCAAAATCTCATAATATTGTTTTGAGTGTTGATACAAATTTGCAAAAATATATTTATAATACAATGATGAAAGAAAAAGCAAAAGGTGCAGTTATTGTTATGCGAACAGACGGAGAAATATTAGCTTTGGTATCAGCACCAAGTTATGATAATAATTTATTTGTAAAAGGAATTTCTTATAAAAAGTGGAATGAACTTTCACATAATATTTACAATCCTTTGCTTAATAAGCCTGTAAGTGGGCTTTATCCTCCAGGCTCAACTGTAAAACCTTCAGAAGCACTCGGAGCAATAGTGAGTGGAAAATGGAATCCATGGAAAAAAATAGAATGTCCCGGTTTTTTAGAAATAGGGCATAGAAAATTTAGGGACTGGCTTGCTTGGGGGCATGGAAAAACAGATATAATTAAAGCTATAAAAGAGAGTGTGGATACCTATTTTTACCAAATAGGCTTGAAATTAGGTATTAATTATCTTGCAAAAAATTTTAAAAAAATGGGATTTGGGAAAAAAACAGATATTGATTTGCCTAATGAAAAAAGTGGGATAGTTCCAAATAAAAAATGGAAAGAGAAAAGATATCATCAGCCCTGGTTTCTTGGAGATACTGTAAACGCTTCTATAGGGCAGGGATATTTTTTGGTAACTCCTATGCAAATTGCGGTAGATACAGCTCTTTTAGCAAGTGGTAAATTACCAAAACCTTTTATTGTGGAAAAGATAGATAATAATTTAACTAAGCCGGTTTTAAAAGATATATTAAATAAAAAAGAAAAAAAGTCTTTATGGATAGTAAGAAAAGGAATGTGGGAGGTTTGTAATGCTCCCGGAGGAACTGCAACAAGACACATTCACACAAAAATAACAATTGCCGGAAAAACAGGAACTGCCCAAGTATATTATATCCCTCAGGTAGTTAAAAAAAGAAAAAAAGAAAATGAGCTTACTTATTTTCACCGTTCTCATTCTTGGCTTACAACATTTGGACCATATAAACATCCTCAGTTTGTAGTAACTGTTTTAATAGAACATGGAGGACATCAAGGGGGAAAGATAGCAGGGGAAATTGTTAGTGATGTTTATAATTATTTGTTTGATAAGGGATATATTAAATAATTATTTACAAGCAGCTTTTAATCCTAATTTGCATGCTTTTTTTAGATATTTATTTTTTATATTTGGATTATTTGATAAATTGGCATAAGAAAAGCATCCCCATGCAGATTTTTCTTTTATACAGGCAAGTTTAAAATCTTTTTTTGCTTTTATACAATTATGGGAAAGATATGCATAAAGACCATTATTATAGTAATTTGCAAATAGACTAGCACTAAATAATGATAATATTATTATTGATTTTTTCATAGTTTCTCCTTAAATAATAAATGGTTTTATCTCTTCTTTTTTTATTTTTTTTGCATTATAATTTTCATCATTTATTATTATACCACCTTCATTAAATTTTGTATAGCTTATCATAAAATTTGCCGCTTTTTGTTTAATTTTTTCAGGGGCATTTTTTTGTATAAGTCCAATAGGTCCAGGGAAATTATCAGGATACATTTTTTCAAATATATCTCCTTGATATGATTTTAACACAGGATTTTCTTTGGCATTTCTTGAAATAATTATTTTAAATTCTTTATAATTTATGTGTCTTCCAACTTTTAAAATATCTATTTCATTTGGTGTTAATGTAAGATTCTTTGAATAATCTTTAAGTCTTTTTGAAAAATTTATATCAGTAAGCAGACATCCTCCACCTGGTGATTCATAATCTTCAAACCCATATTTAAGTGCTAGTTCCATTTGTCTTTTTCTATCTCTTCCGCTTATATCTAAAAGTTTTTCCCTATTTATCCATCCTTTTATTTCCGGCAGAGTTGGGGGGAGTAATTTTGCACTAAGAGGTCTTAAAACTAAACCTTCTTTATCAGAAAGTTTATTTACACACTGCATTGCTTCTCTTCTTTGGCTCATAGGTCTTTGTCCTACAACTTCCCCGCTTATTATAAAAGAAGCTTCTTTTTCTTCTAAAAGCTCTTTTGCAGTTCTTATCATAAAAGCATGGCAGTCAATACAAGGATTCATATTTTTGCCGTATCCGTAAACCGGATTAAAAAGAATTTTTTTTATATATTCATCTTTTTTATCAATTATGTTTAGTTTTATATTAAGTTTATCAGCCATTTTTAAGAGATAATCTGTTTTTTTTTTATTTGCTTCAAATCCTAAATCAACATAAACGCCTTCAACTTCTATATTCTGTTCTTGAATTACTTTTATAGCCAATATGCTGTCTAATCCTCCGCTAAATAGGGCTAATGCTTTCAATAAATTCTCCTTTTTTAATTTTTTGCAGTTTTAAATTCATATTTTTTAAGAGATGTATTTTTTTATCTCCGTTAATTGTCGGGTCAAGTCTTATTTGTAATATTTTGTTTTGATAATAAGGAATTAAAATTTTTCTTATCTGATTTTTTAATGAATTTAAATCAAGTGTTTTTATATCATCTCTTAAAACTATTTCAAGTAATTTTGGGTCTTCAAAATTTTCGGCATAAACGGCACTTAATTCGTTAGGGTGTGTTTTAAGCATTTCAGGTGAGAGATATTCCACAACGCTATTCATAATTTGCGGGTTTTCATAAAGCGTTTTTATAATTCCTGCTTCTGCTATATCTGTTTTTTTGTTTAAATTTATATTTTTGTTTTGGATTGAAACTCTTGTTTTTAGTAAAGCCGGGGAAGTTTGAAGATATTGGGCTGCTTTATTTGCAAAATCTTCTTTTAATATATCAGGTAAGGTTGATATATATGTTTTAATTTCATCAATAGCTGTTTTTTTATCTATCGGGTTTTTTAGATTATATTTTTTTAGTGTAAAATTGATTATAAAAGAGCTAAAAGGTATTTTTTCTTTAAAAATATTATCTAAATTTTCGCCGTTTTTTACTGCATCCGCTGGGTCTTCACCTTCATTAAACAATACCACTCCTCCATCAAAATATTCTTTGTATAAAAGCTTACTGGCTTTAAGTGCAGCATTGATTCCGGCATTATCGCTGTCATAAGCTATAATTACTTTTGGATTTAACTTTTTTAAGACAGGTAGATGTTCTATTGTAAGGGCTGTTCCTAGTGTAGCTACACTGTTTTGAATGCCAGCTTGATGAAACATAATAACATCCATATAACCTTCTACTATTATAATTTCTTTGCTTCTTAAAATATGTTCTCTTGCAAAATTAAGTCCGTAAAATGTTTTTGATTTATTGAATATTGATGTGTTTGTAAAGTTTATATATTTTGCAGGATGATTTGATATTGTCCTTCCCCCAAATGCGATAATTTTTCCATTTTGAGAAAATATAGGAAATGTAATTCTTTCAATAAGCCTTGGATATTCTCCCGTTTCATTTAAAACTCCAAGTTTTTTTAAATCCTCAAAATTAAGATGGGCGTCTTTGAAGAATTTAAACTGTTCAGCTAAAGAAGCTGCATATCCAAGGGAAAATTTTTCTATTGTAGATTCAAAAAGTCCTCTGTTTTTAAGATATTCCAAAGTTTTTTTGTTAGTGAAAAGTTTTGATTCATAAAAAGAATTTACCTTATCCAAAAGGTCTATATTTAAGAAATTGTTTTTTGAAGTGTATTCAAGTTTAAGGTTAAACATACTAGCTAGTTTTTCAATGGCTTCGGGATAGCTTAGTTTTTCTATTTCCATTATAAATTTTATAGCATCTCCGCTGGCTCCACATCCAAAACAGTGATATATCTGCTTAGCGGGACTTACAATAAAAGAAGGTGTTTTTTCGCTGTGAAAAGGGCAAAGACCGCTGAAATTGCTCCCTTGCTTTTTTAGTTGAACATAATTTCCTATAATATCGGTAATATCTATAATACTTTTTAGGTTTTGGATTGATTCTTGTTTTATCATAAATAGAATTATACTATAATAACGATAGATATAAAAAAGGAATAAAATGAATTATAAAGATCCTCTTTTTAGTGTGATAATCTTTTTTTTGATTATTTTAATTGCTATTGTTTTAGCATTAGTTCTTGGAAAAATAAAAGAGATTCTAAAACAAAAAGAGATAGAAAAACTTATGAAAAATTTTGAATATTTTAATGAAGATTTAAATAATCCCCTAAATGCACTTTTACTTTTAGCACATGCTTATGAAAAGGAAGGAAATTATGAAAAAGCTATTGAGATATATCTTTTAATTGAAAAAGATTATCCGTCAAATACAAATCTTTTAAATATTGCTAAATGTTATTTTAAAGCGGGATTTTTACAAAAAGCAGAGCAAATAGTAGAAAAAATATTAAAAACGAATCCCAGAAATAAAGAAGCTTTGAAGTTATTGATTTTGATAAATGAAAAATTTAATAATATAAAAGATATTATAGATATCTTAGATATTTTTGATGAATTAGAAGTCTCTTTGCCAAAAGAAAAAGCAAATGCTATGATAAAACTTTTTTTGCAAAACGGATGTAACATAGAAGAATTTTGTGAAGATATAAAAAATTTTGAAGACATTTATGAGAAATATCCTTTTGTAAAACGAGAATATTTAGCTTATCTTTTTGGAGTAAATATAAAAAAAGCATATGAAATAGTTGATATTTACGAGTATTTGGATTTATTCTGGTATAGAAATGATATTCCTGAGAATAACAAATTTTGTAATATTTTAGCTGCTAAAAAACTTACTAATTGTAAGAAAAAAGCTCCATTTGAACTTGAAGTGCTTAAGAATTTGAATAAAAATATAGCTGAGCTTGAATTTGAATATGTTTGCGAAAATTGCAAAAAAACGTTTCCTTTGTATTCAACCAGATGTCCAAAATGTGGTGAACTTTTTACACAAAAGCTTATAATTAAGCTTATGGAGAAAAAAGAGGTTGAGAATATTGAATTTTAATGGTAAAATTCAAATAAAAAAAGGTCTGAAATGGCATATGAAATAGATAAATTAAAATTAGATGAAATTTTAGCTAAGCATAAACTTAGTAAAGAAGATTATAAGCATATAATAAAAATTATTGGCCGTGAGCCAAATTTTGTAGAGCTTGGCGTTTTTAGTGCTATGTGGAGTGAACATTGCAGTTATAAATCCAGTAAATGTTACTTAAAAGGTTTTCCAACTAAGGCCCCTTGGGTAATTCAAGGTCCCGGGGAAAATGCAGGGGTTATTGATATTGGCGGTGGAATGGCTGCTGTATTTAAAATGGAAAGCCACAATCACCCAAGTTTTATAGAGCCTTATCAGGGGGCTGCTACAGGTGTTGGTGGGATACTTAGAGACATTTTTACAATGGGTGCTAGACCTGTTGCAAATCTTAATGCAATCAGATTTGCCCACGTTAAAGGAAATGATGATACAGCAAAACTTCATAGACACTTACTAAGCGGCGTTGTAGCTGGAATTGCCGGATATGGTAACTGTATAGGAGTTCCTACTATCGGTGGAGAGAGTGCTTTTGAGGACAGTTATAAAGGGAATATTTTAGTTAATGCTTTTGCTCTTGGAGTATGCAAGGAAGATGAAATTTTTTATGCTAAAGCTGAGGGAGTTGGAAATCCTGTTATTTATGTTGGAAGTAAAACAGGAAGAGACGGGCTTGGCGGTGCTGTTATGAGTAGTGATTCTTTTAAAGAAGGTGATGAAGACCAAAGACCGACAGTTCAAGTAGGTGACCCGTTTACAGAAAAATTATTAATGGAAGCTTGTTTAGAGCTGTTTAAAACAGATTATATTGTCGGTATTCAGGATATGGGGGCTGCTGGGCTTACTTCCAGCAGTTTTGAAATGGCAAGTAACAGCGGAAGCGGTCTTGTTATGCATCTTGACAGGGTTCCTATGAGAGAAGAGGGAATGAACCCTTATGAATTAATGCTTAGCGAATCACAAGAGAGAATGCTTATTTGTGCAAAAAAAGGGTATGAAGATAAAATTATAGAAATTTTTAAAAAATGGGATTTAGATGCTGAGGTAATAGGGGAAGTTACTGATACAGGAAAAGTTGAATTATATTGGTATGGAGAAAAAGTAGCAGATATTCCTGTAGGTCCTATTACAGATGAAGCACCGGAACTTTGCAGACCTGTAAAAGAGCCTGAATATTTAAAAACAATTAAAAATGTGAAAATTCCTGAAGTTAATGTGCAAGAAGCGTTTGAAGAACTTATGAGTGAAAGCGAAGTTGTTGATAAAGCGTGGATTTATGAGCAATACGATTCTATGGTAGGGACAAATACAGTTGATACAAAAAGAGCTGACGGGTCTGTTTTAAGAGTAAAAGAAAACGGAAGATTTATAGGAATGAGTGCTGATTGTAACGCTAGATTTAATTATATTAACCCACGCCTTGGAGCAGCAGCTGCTGTAATGGAAGCTGGTAGAAATGTAGCGGTTAAAAAAATTAAACCTCTTGCAATTACAGACTGTTTAAATTACGGAAATCCTGAAAATCCTGAAATTATGTGGCAGTTTAAAGAAGGATGTGAAGGTATAAAAGAAGCCTGCGCGGCACTTAATACACCAGTAGTGAGCGGAAATGTTTCACTTTATAATGAAAATGAAGGTTATGGTGTTTATCCGACCCCTGAAATTGCAACTGTTGGTGCTGGAGATGAATTTAGAAGCACTGATTTAAAAGAAGAAGGAAACACCATTTATATTTTAGGTGAAACAAAAAGCGAATTTGGCGGAAGTTTATATTTAAAAGTTTTTGGAAGTAAAGTAGCAGGAGAACATCCGGAAGTTGATTTTGAAAAAGAGTTAAAATTATGGGATGTTTTAGGAAGCGATTTAATTGAGAGTGCAAAAGATATTAGCGCTGGAGGACTTGCGATTTCCGCTTATAAATGGGCGTGTGTAAGCAATAAAGGGCTTGATATAAATGTAAAAGTAAATAATTATATTGATATTTTTGCTGAAAGTTTAAGCAGGGCGTTTGTTGAAATTTCTCCTGAAAATGAAAAAGAGTTTGAAGAACTTTGCAATGAAAAAGGTATTTGTTTTGAAAAAGTGGGTAAAGTCGGTGGAGATAAAATAAAAATCAATGATGTTGAAGTTGATTTAGAAAAAGCAAAAGATATCTATTTTAATACATTTTCAAAGATAATGAAAAGTGAAATTTTATAAGAGTGGTGAGTCCTGTGGGAATCGAACCCACAACCCTCTGATTAAGAGTCAGATGCTCTGCCAATTGAGCTAAGGGCTCTAGGGAGTTATGATTATATCACAACTCGTTTCTTATTACAAGACTTTGAGGAAGATTAAATTTTTCTATAATTTCTTTCTCTTTTTCTCTCATTTCTCCGTTGTCTATTTCGTGGTCATACCCTAATAAATGTAAAAGTCCGTGAATAAAAAGTAGTTTTATTTCATCTTCGATAGAGTGTCCAAATTCATTTGTACCTTTTTTTGCTGTATCTAAGGAGATTATTATACTTCCAAGAGGCATACCAGGCATATTTTCTAAAGGAAAGCTTAAAACATCTGTCGGTTTGTTTTTTTGTCTGTGGATTTTATTTAGTTCTTGTATTTCTTCATCTGTTGTTAGGATAAGTTCTAAATCTTTATTGGTTAAATATTCATAAATCTCTTTTAGTGAATTTATATTAAACTCAAAATCTGTTTGGTTTTCAAAATCTATCATTTTTTAGCCTTTTTTAGTAAAATTATAATAAAAAAGGGCAAAAATGAAAAAAGCCGTTGTAATTTTAAGCGGGGGAATGGATAGCACAACTGCTGTATTTATAGCGAAAAAAAAAGGGTATGAAATAATACCGCTTCATTTTAATTACGGGCAAAGAACAGAAAAAAAGGAGCTTAAAAGTTTTAATGATATTTGCAATTATCTAGGAATAAAAAACAGATATGTAATTGATATTCCTTTTTTTAAGCAAATAGGTGCCAGTGCCTTGGTTGATGAAAATATAGAAGTTCCTGTTGATGGGATAAAACCGGGAGTTCCTGTGACATATGTGCCTTTTAGAAACGGGATTTTTTTATCTATTGCAGCAGCTGTGGCAGAAAAAGAGGGAGCTAGCGCTCTTTTTATAGGAGTGGTTGAAGAAGACAGCAGCGGATATCCTGATTGCAGGGAAGAGTTTATAAAAAATATGGAGCGTGCTGTAAATTACGGAACTAAACCCGAAACTCACATAAAAATCAAAACTCCGCTTATTCATCTGAAAAAAGAGGATATTGTAAAAAAAGCTATTGAAGTAGGAGTTCCATTAGAGCTTACTTGGAGTTGTTATAAAGAAGAAAATGAAGCTTGCGGTGTTTGTGATAGTTGTAGGCTTAGATTAAAAGGTTTTGAAAAAACAGGTATAAAAGACCCTATTAATTATAAAGAGTAACATTATTATGTTAAGTGATATTGAAAAGATATATTACACCAAATTAACTTAAAAAGTAAGGGCTTTAGTTTTGTTAAATTAGATAAAAAAAGGATAGAAATGAAGAAGAAAATACAGACAGTTCAGACGTTACTTGATTCTCTGCCGTTTATCAAGAAATTTTATGGTCAAACTATTGTAATAAAATATGGAGGAGCAGCTCAGATAGACGAAAAACTAAAAGAGAGTTTTGCAGTTGATATTTTAATGCTTTATATGGTTGGAATTAAACCTGTAATAGTGCATGGAGGGGGAAAAAGAATAACGGAAATTTTAGGAGCTTTAAATATAAAAACAGAATTTAAAGACGGAGTAAGGGTAACTACAAAAGAGTCTATAAAAATAGCAGAAATGGTTTTAAGCGGTGAAATTAATAAAGAGATTGTAAATATGTTAAATCAACACGGAGCAAAAGCTATTGGGATAAACGGAAAAGATATGTCTTTTATGAGGGCAAAAGAACTTGTAGGTTATACAGGTGAAATTACTTCAATAGACGGAATTTTTGTAAATAAACTTTTAAGTGAAAATTTAATTCCGGTAATTGCCCCGATAGCTTGTGGAAATTCTCCAACACATCCGGGATTTAACATAAATGCAGATACGGCAGCCAGTGAAATAGCTGCGGCAATTAATGCAAGAAGAGTTATGTTTTTGACTGATACACCAGGAGTTTTGGATAAAAATAAAGAATTGCTTAGTTCCTTAAGTGAAAAAGAGATAAAAATTTTAAAAGAAAACGGAACAATAGCCGGTGGTATGATTCCAAAAGTTGATGCAGCTTTGAGCGCTGTTAATAAAGGAGTGGAAAAAGCTCATATAATTGACGGAAGGATTGAACATTCTATTTTGCTCGAATTATTAACAAGTGAGGGAATCGGAACGGAAATTAAAGAGTAAAATTATTATGTTAATCTAAGTTTTAAATATTTAAAACTATATTTAAATCAAAAAGATAAGAGCTTTTTATTGATTAAAATCCAGTTAGGGTAATTAATTTGTTTTGTATTATAAAAACTATTTTTTTATTTTTTAAAACTGATATAATTCGTTCAAAAAAGGGTAAATTTGCCTCTTACCAAATTAAACAAAGAACAGTTAAGTGCTGCGACAGCTGATTTTGGACATAATTTGATTATAGCAAGTGCCGGGACAGGTAAAACCTCAACTATTGTAGGAAGAATTGCCTATTTGCTTCAAAACGGCGTAAAACCGGAAGAAATTTTACTTTTAACATTTACAAATAAAGCTGCAAATGAGATGAAAGAGAGAATTTCATCTGTTTTTTCTAATGCTAAAAATATAGAAGCCGGGACCTTTCATTCTGTCAGTTACAGATGGCTAAAAAAACTTAATAAAAAAATAGTCCTAAAAACTCCAAAAGATATGAAGGTGCTTTTTAAATCAATTTATGATAAAAGAGATTTTAGCCGTTTAGGATATGAAGAAAAGCCTTATGGGGCTAATTATCTTTTTGATATTTATTCTCTTTTTTTAAATTCAAACTCAACTTCATTTGAAAAATGGCTTTTAAAAAGAGCACCACTTCAAGAAGAGTATGTTTTAATTTATGAACATATTTTTGATGAATTTGAAGAAGTTAAAAAAGAGCATAATCTGGTTGATTTTAATTCACTTTTAATTAAAATGATAAAAGAGCTTGAAAGTGGAATAGAAAATCCTTTTAAAGAAGTTTTAGTAGATGAATATCAAGATACAAATCCTCTTCAAAACAGACTAATAGAAGCTTTAAAACAAAATTCTCTTTTTTGTGTAGGGGATTATGACCAGAGTATTTATGCTTTTAACGGGGCTGATATTAATATTATTTCTACATTTGACAAACGATATGAAGATGCAAAAGTTTATACTTTAAAGAAAAATTATAGAAGTTACGGGGAAATTTTGGCTGTTGCTAATAAAGTTATTAAAAATAATCCTAGAATCTATTCAAAAGAACTTGAAGTTACAAGAGGTTATGCGGGAGAATATCCAAAGTTGTTAATGTATCACGATACTTTTGAGGAGTATAGGGATATTGCAAACAGAATTTCTTCTAGTTCCACTAACAGGAATGAAATAGCTGTTCTTTTTAGGAATAATTCAAGCGCAGATGCTATTGAGGCTATGCTTAGGGAAAAAGGAATTGAGTGTAAAAGAAAAGGCGGAGTAGGGTTTTTTGAAAGCCGGGAAATTAAAGTTACGCTTGATATTTTGGTGTTTTTGCTTAATCCAAGAGACATTATGGCTTTTATTCATATTTTTGAGTATGCAAGAGGTGTTGGAAGTGCTATTGCTGGTGAAATATTTGAAGCGTTAAATATTTTAGGCGATGGGAATGCTTTAAGAGGATTTTTAGAACCTGATTTAGAAAAAAAAGTTTTTACTAAAAAAAAGACTTCTCAGCAGCTAGGGCTTTTTGATGATTTTATTCAGCTTGGAAGTATTGCGAAATTTAAAAATTTAGGATTTGAAGAAGGATTTTTGTCTAATCCTATTTTAAGACATCCAAAATTAAGCGTTGAGGGGGCTGAATTTTTGTATGAGTTTTATAAATTTCTTAAAAAAACAAAAAGATTTAAAAATCCAAATTCTATTTTTAATGAACTTATAAATTCAAAATTAATAACCTTAATTATTAATTATTTAGCATCTCAAAGAAGCAAAGAAAAAAACGGGAATATAAATCAAGAGCTTTTAAAAGATAATCAGGAAAAAATAAGAAATAAAATAATTGTTTTAGGAAATTTACTAAAAAATTATACAGATTTAGAAAAATTTATTAATGCAATGGTCTTGGGTGCTAGTGAAATGAGTGCCGGAAGAGGGGTTAATCTTTTGACGGTTCATGCGAGTAAGGGACTTGAATTTAAAGAAGTTTATATTGTTGATATGATGGAAGGTAGATTTCCTAATATCAAATTATCCAAATCTGCAGGAGGAGTTGAAGAAGAGAGGCGGCTTTTTTATGTAGCCATTACAAGAGCAAAAGACAGACTCTATTTTGCTTACGCCAAATATGATAGAATAAAAAATATAGAGTATGAGCCAAGCAGGTTTTTAGCTGAAGCGGGATATAATATAAAATGAAATATAGAAGAAAGAATATTTAATTAATATAAATAAATCAATAACAAATATATAAATACACTAATATACCAATAACAAGGAATTAAATGAATTATAAAGAAAATAATATAAAAAACATAATGCACGGATTTTTTCTGGCAGTTGCTATGACCATTGCGGAACCAAGCACAATTTTGCCT
>Ga0256829_1002917_pt1 | contig 12316 bp, 14 predicted proteins | sample 131447metaG_FD_185979 | JGI IMG/M metagenome (GOLD analysis project Ga0256829, IMG submission 185979) | Hydrothermal vent microbial communities from Lau Basin, Pacific Ocean - 131-447 | ecosystem: Environmental > Aquatic > Marine > Hydrothermal vents | place: Pacific Ocean: Lau Basin | collected... | reverse complement strand
CCAGATGGGCAATTCCGAAGTGGGCCACATGACATTGGGAGCCGGTCGCGTCGTGTATCAAAACTACACCCGCATCAATAAGGCCATCAGCGATGGTGATTTTTTTGACAATGCGGCCTACACCAAGGCCATAGACGCCGCGGTAAGTGCCGATAAAGCGGTACACATTCTCGGTCTTTTGTCGCCGGGCGGCGTTCACAGCCACGATGCCCACATCAATGCCGCCATAGAACTGGCGGCTCAGCGTGGAGCCAAGCAAGTCTACGTACACGCCTTCCTCGATGGTCGCGATATGCCGCCGCGCAGCGCCGAGCCTTCACTGAAACAAACCAGTGAATTGCTGGAAAAGCTGGGCGTGGGCCGCATCGCCAGCATCAGTGGTCGCTTCTTCGGTATGGACCGCGATAATCGCTGGGATCGAGTACAGAAAGCCTACGACCTGATGACTGAAGGCAAGGCCACATACACCGCTGCCGACGCCGTTAGTGGCTTGAGTGAAGCCTATGCCCGCGACGAGAACGACGAATTTGTCGAACCCACTGTAATTGCCGCAGCAGGAGAAAGCGCCGCCACCATCAACGATGGCGACACCATTCTATTTATGAATTTCCGCCCAGATCGCGCACGCCAGATCACCCGCGCCTTCGTCAATGCCGACTTTGACGGATTTGAGCGCGGCAAGACCCCGGCGCTGGCAGACTTTGTTATGACCACCGAATACGCCGCAGATATCAACACCAGCTGCGCCTTCCCTCCGGAAGAACTGCGCAACTCTTTTGGTGACATTATGGCTCAGCAAGGCAAGCAACAACTGCGCATTGCTGAAACCGAAAAGTACGCCCACGTCACCTTTTTCTTCAGCGGCGGCCAGGAAGACACCTATGCCGGCGAAGATCGTATCCTGGTGCCTTCACCAGACGTTGAAACCTACGACCTAAAGCCCGAAATGAGCGCATTTGAAGTCACCGACAAGCTGGTAGAAGCGATCAAATCCGACAAGTACGACGCCATCATCTGTAACTACGCTAACTGCGATCAGGTAGGGCATACCGGCGTTTTCGACGCATCGGTGAAAGCGGTAGAGGTAGTGGATGAGTGTTTGGCGAAAGTCCTGGCCACCCTAGAGCAAGTCGGCGGGGAAGCGTTAATCACTGCCGATCACGGCAATGTCGAGGAGATGTTCGACGAGGTCAATAATCAACTGCACACTCAGCACACCACCCTGCCCGTGCCCTTTGTTTACGCTGGCCCCCGCAACCTGACCTTGCAAGACAACGGCAGCCTCGCTGATGTCGCCCCTACCATGTTGCACCTGATGAACGTGACACAGCCGGAAGACATGACCGGTAACAACCTGGCCCAGATCAACGACTGATACGAGGACACCCCATGCGCAAATTGTTGATTGTCGCTCTTGCTACCCTGTGGTTGCCGATGGCATCCGCCCAGGACAGCGAGGCGGAATACGAAGCCAAACTGCGCGAACTGCAGTCCACTATCGCCGAGCTTAAGAGCGAGCTCGGCAAGGTGAAAAGCTCACGCGACAATCTGCAGAATGATCTGCAGGGTACTGAGGTCAATATCGGCAAACTCCACAAAAAAATTGAGCGGCTCAAGGGGGAGCTTGCCAGCCAAAAAAAGCAATTGACGCAGCTGCAGCGCCAACGCGCTGAGCTGCGCCAGCAACGCCGCGACCAGCAGCAGCACATTGCCGAGCACATCAACTCGGCCTACCGTCTGGGCCAACAGAGTCAATTGAAGCTGCTCCTGAATCAGCAACACCCTGAAACTGTCGCCCGCACGCTGAAGTACTATCAGTACGTTCTCGATGCCCGAAACGAACAGATAGATGCCTATCTCGATGTCATCTCCGAGCTTGACACGCTCGAACCAAAGATTCTTAAAAAGAATCAACAGCTGGAGAGCAACAGGCAAACTCTACAAGCGCAATATCAGCAACTACGCAGCAGACAGAGTGAGCGCCAGCGTACCCTGAAGCAACTGCAACAGAGCATAAGCAGTAAGGATCAGCAACTGAGGCAACTGCACCGCGACAAGCAGCACCTGGAAAAGCTGCTCGAAGAGGTCAGTGCCGCCATAGCCAACCTCAATCTCAATAGCGACGGCGAGCCCTTCGCCAAACGCAAAGGCAAAATGTCTCTGCCAGTTAAAGGTAAAATCGTCAATCGCTTTGGAGGACAGCGCCTGGAAGGCAAGCTGAAATGGGAAGGTTTGCAGATTACGGCCGGTGAGGGCACCAGCGTCAGCGCCATCCACCATGGCCGAGTTGTATTCTCCGATTATCTCAAGAGTCATGGGCTGCTGCTGATCATCGATCACGGAGACGGCTACATGAGCCTCTACGCCAACAACCAAACACTGCTGAAAGAAATCGGGGATTGGGTCAGCAGCGGAGAGGAAATCGCCCGCGTTGGCAACTCGGGCGGCAAAGCCAGCAACGGTCTCTATTTTGAGATCCGTCGCCAAGGCAAGCCCGTTAATCCCAGTAGCTGGTGTCGCGGATAAATTTAGAAGGACAATCGCAAAACTGGCGGTGAGGTATCCCACGACGTACTCTAGAAATGGAATCTACTGAAAGGAATTTGTGATGCACCAACTCAGCCCAACCGACGCCAGCTTTTTTCAGCTGGAAACATCACGACAGCCAATGGTTATTGGCGCCCTATGGATCTGCGATCAGAGTACAGCGCCGAATCAACTGGTGCGGCACAAACAGATTCTTGAATATGTGGAAGACCGCCTCAGTCACACCTCGCTATTTCGCCGCCGTCTGCAGACTGTCCCCATGTCGCTGGATGACCCCTACTGGATCGACGACGCCAATTTCAATCTCGAGTACCACATACGTCATGTAGGCTTGCCGCAGCCGGGTGATCGACGACAACTTCAGATTTTTACCGCGCGTATTATGTCTCGTTCACTGGATATGGAAAGGGCACCGTGGGAGCTCTACATCATTGAGGGATTGAATAACTGCGAAGGCTTTCCCAAAAACAGCTTTGCCGTGTTGCTGCGCATGCACCATGCCTATGTAGACGGCAAATCGGCACTGGAATTAATGTCCGCCATGATGGAGGACACACCCGATCACGCCTATGGCGCTCGCGAGCCCCGGCAGATCGCCGAGCCCACCCTTTCGACCACCGAAGCCTGGGCTCGCACTATCCCAAGGCTCGCCTCCCAGGCCTACCGCAGCACTAGGGCGGGGGTAAAAGTGGCGCGCAAAGGCTATGAGCTCTACCAAAACTTGCAGCAACAGCAGCCGGATCAACAGCGGGCTCCCGACACCATTTTTAATCGGAATATTTCGCCACACAGAGCCTATGGCACTGTCGATTGGGACAGCAATGAGCTAAAAGCCATTCGCTCACTAGTACCCGGGGCCACTGTAAATGACGCCATAATTGCCATAATCGGCGGCGGCCTGCGCCGTTATTTGGCCCAGCGTGGAGAGCTGCCCGATCCGGATTCACTGATTGCACTTTGCCCTGTTTCCATACGCACAGACAGCAAGAAGATGGCTCTGGGCAACATGGTCAGTGGCATGCTGATCAGTATTGGCAGCAATCATGAATCGGCTATTGAGCGATTGCAGCAGATTCAGAAGCGCACCGCTCGAGCGGTGCCTCTGGCGAGAGATATCCTGGGGGATTTGGTGCAGGCCTCTGGAGAGATGGTGCCACCGGCGCTGCGCGCTTTGGCTGGCTGGGCTCAAGGCAAGATGCATCTTGCAAGCCGTTTCCCAATCATCAACACCGTCATTACCAACGTACCCGGCACCACCGATGCAGCCCCGCGCTACTTCGTAGGCGCTCAAGTATTGCGCGTCTACCCTCTCGTACCGATTGGCGACGGCGTATCACTGACTCACGGTATCACCGGCATCGGTACTCGCATTGCATTGGGGGTTACCGCAGATCGAGCCATCCTGCCGGATATGGACCACTATCTGGATTGCCTCGAGCGCTCCACAGAAGAGTACCTGTCATTGACACGCCGGCGGGCATAGCAGTTTAGGGCGATAATTCTAAATAAACGCTATACCATGGCATCAACTCAGCAACTACGCCCGGATAAACGGGCTCTTGAACAGAGGCGAATCATGAGCAAAGAATCCCCCGAAAAGATGGAAAGCCTGGCCAAAAAGATCTGGCTGGCCGGCCTCGGCGCCTATGGTCGCTCTCTGGATGGCGTACAACACAGCTATGACAAGCTCAGCGAGGAAAGCCAGAAACTGTTCGACGAGCTAGTGAGCAAGGGCGAAGCTATCCAGAACGAGGCCTCCGCCAAGGTTAAAGACAAAGTCAAAGAAGGTAACAGCCGACTCGAAGCCCGCGCTGACGAACTCAAGAAGAAGCTCTCGATCACCTCAAACCTGAGCAATCGCCTGGAAGAAATGAGCAAAAAAATCGATAAATTATCGAAGAATCTAACCAACAAAGACGGGCAGGAAAAATAATTTTCGCGCCTTCTTGCTAGTCAAAGGAGTTTTTAGGGGGGCTTTTCTAAAAAAAAGCCCTAGCATGATCCCCCATAACTACTAGCAGTATTGAAACGAGCAGCATTGAAAGAGGCTTTCAAGAGCAACCATGGCGACATCAAAGACCAAGTCCACCGAAATCAAGGAAAGCCTGGCGAAGAAGATCTGGCTGGCCGGCCTTGGCGCCTACGGTCACTCCCTGGACCAAGTTCAGAGTCAGTACGAAAAATTCAACGAAGACAGCCACAAGTTCTTCGACGATCTCGTAGCAAAAGGCGAATCCGTACAAAATGACGCCTCAAGCAAAGTTAAAGGTAAGGTCAAAGAGAGCAACCAAAAACTGGAAGCTCGTATCGAAGAACTGAGAGAACGCCTGTCTCTGACCCACAATCTGGATAAGCGATTGGCGGATGTCAACGCCAAGCTCGACAAGCTGAGCCGTCGACTCTCCCGAAAATCTTAAAGGAATTTAGTTTGTTGTTGTTTTTTCCCGGCTTCGGCCGGGACTTTTTTGCAACAGCACCCACAAGACATCGAACAGGAAGATTCCCATGCCGTCATCAAAAGACGCCAAGCCCATGACCACTCTGGAAAGAATTGAATCCCTGATCAAAAAAATCTGGCTCGCCAATCTCGGTATTTGCAGCCGCTCGCTGGATGAAATTCAAACTCGATACCAGCGTCTCAACAACGAAAGTCAGAAGGCAATTGACGAGCTGATTAACAGAGGCCGCAGCGTAGAGGCAGAAGCCAAGGAAGCTATTGGCAGCAATCGAAAAAACCTCGAGAACCGAATCTCTCAAGTGAAACAGCGATTGACGTTTAAAAGCAAACTCAGCGAACAACTCGATGAAGTCAACGCCAAGTTAGACGAACTGACCCGAGCAGCGTCTAAAGCCTGATTCAGCCGGGCCGGGCTTGCCCCGGCCTTCGTACAATAAGCGTTTCAGCTTTTGGACAAGTGCTTATCGCACTGTCTGTGAATTTCCTCTTCCACCTTGTGAGCCAATGGCCGCATCAAAAACGGAATCGTAACTTCCACCCGCAATTGACTATCGTCATACCCCAAGCGCCCTTTGGCACCGCTCTTGTGGTGATAGTGGGTTTCATTGGGAAGGTGCTGCGACCTGCCGCCAAAGCGCTCCACCAGTTTGTCCGATAGCTCCACCACCAGCTGCTGACACTCCTCCTCCGTGAGTTCGTGATCTCGCTCAATATAGATTTTCTTCATAGGTAAAAATACAACCTGAGGCACAGAGCCTCGCTACACGCCAAATTATTCCGGAAGATAGGGCAACAGCTGAATATACAGGTGCTCGCGCATGTCCGGCCGTTCATCGCCACTGTTCAACAAGCCAACACTGCCCTGCAGATTCAACAGGGTATTGAGTAGATTATTGGCCAAGATAGAGCCCACAGAAGAAGGTTGTTCCGACTCCGGCGTCTCCAGCAGAGCGTCGACAAATACCTGCAATTGATTGTGTAACTTGTTGAGCGCCTTGGCTAAAGGCTTGCGCAGACTGTCGTAGCGCGTGCACAAGGCGGCGGTATTCTGACTGATAAATTTGTATTGCACAAAGAAATCTGCGACCAACCCCAGATACATGAGCATGCCGTCTGCGTCGAGGTCGCCCACCTCCTGAATGTCGTCCATCAACAGCGACAGGCCGGCATGAAAGCGGGCGTACAACTCCTCTATGACTTCTTCTTTGCCTTTGAAATGATAGTAGAGATTGCCCGGGCTGATATTCATCTCGTTGGCGAGATCCACCGACGTCACCAGCGGTTCTCCCCGATCATTGAACAAAATCAGAGCCACATCGAGAATCAGGTCCCTGGTTTTAATCTTTGCCATGCTTCACTGCCTAGATCCAAATATCTGTTCCATCCCCACCGAACGTCCGGCTATTGTTGCTAACCATCGCTTGGAGCATCATTTGACGACCAATACAATTGCGCCGAGGCACATTATAATGAACACTCAACCCTTTATTGAGTCAATGGATTATAGCCTGAGCGATTTCCAAAAGTTGATGCTTACGGCCGATTAATTCGATTTTGATTTCTTTGCAGGAGCCCTCTATGGCGCGTAGCCCGAAAATTCCACTGAGTCGCAGTCTGATTACAGGCGCACTCGCATGCCTTCCACTAATGAGTGCAGCGGAAACAGGCGAAGCGCAGCGACAGGCTCCTCTGCCACTGGAGGACCTGCGCACCTTCACCAAAGTCTATGAACATATTCGCAAGGGTTATGTCGAGGAAATTAGCGACAAGACCCTGCTGGAGTATGCCATTAAAGGCATGCTTTCCGAGCTTGACCCCCACTCAGCGTATCTCAACGAAAACTCATTCGACGACCTTCAAGTCAATACAACCGGCGAGTTCGGCGGTCTGGGTATTGAAGTGGGCATGGAAAACGGCTTTGTCAAAGTCATTTCCCCCATAGACGAAACTCCGGCGGCCAGAGCTGGCGTCGAAGCGGGCGACCTGATCATTAAGCTCGATGAAAAATCCGTAAAGGGCATGTCGCTGCAACAGGCCGTAGAACATATGCGCGGCGCCAAAGGCAGTGAGATAACCCTGACTATTGTGCGCGACGGCAAAGATCAGCCATTTGAACTGGTATTGGTGCGTGACACCATCAAAGTGCAGAGCGTTCGCACCCGCGTTCTGGAAGACGGTTACGGCTACCTGCGCATTGCCCAATTCCAGGTCAATACCGGAAAAGACACGGCTGAAGCCATCGAAAAACTGCAGAAAGATACGGAACTCAAAGGCCTGATTCTCGATTTGCGCAATAATCCAGGCGGCGTACTGCAAGCGTCTGTGGAAGTCGCGGACGCCTTCCTTAATGACGGCCTGATCGTCTACACCGATGGCCGCATTGAGAATACCGATGTTCGATACAAAGCAGAGGACGGCGACATTACCGGCGGCCTGCCCATTGTCGTACTGATCAACGACGGTTCGGCATCTGCTTCCGAGATTGTGGCCGGCGCGCTACAGGATCATCGTCGTGCGGTGATCATGGGAACCCAGAGCTTTGGTAAAGGCTCCGTACAGACCGTAATTCCGCTCAGCGATGCCCGCGCAATCAAACTCACCACAGCGCTCTACTACACCCCCAATGGCCGCTCGATTCAGGCACAGGGCATTGTGCCTGACATCGAAGTTGGCCGAGCCACAGTGACCTCCGTGCAGAGTAATTGGCGGGTCAGTGAAGCAGACCTCGACGGCCACCTTAACAACGGCAATGGTGGCAAAGAGAGCAACAGTGAAGATCGACAAAAAGCCCAGGAAAATCGCTCGGATCTGTTCACCCGGGACAATCAGCTTTTTGAAGCGCTTAATCTATTGAAGGGCTTGAACCTGTTTGGTCACCAGTCACTGACTCCTCGGAACAACGACGAGCCCCCGCAAACCTGATATGACACCCCAATATTGCCTGAAGCTCATCGCGGCCATTATCCTGTACGTGACCGCCGCTCAGCCACACGCCGACGAGCTAAGCGCACAGGCTCCCAAAATTGCCATTATCATCGACGATATAGGCTATAACCTGCCCCAGGGCCGAACCGCCGCCCGTTTCCCTGCACCGCTTACCCTGGCTGTGTTGCCCCACGCCCCCAACAGTCACTCTTTGGCGAAACTGGGGCATCAACACGGCAAGGAAATCATGCTTCACGCCCCCATGAGCACGATCAATCCTCACCCCCTGGACCAGGGCGGGCTGCGCGAATCCATGGATCACGGCACCTTTATCGCCACCTTGCGGGACAATATCGCCGCGATCCCCTACATCACCGGGCTAAACAATCATATGGGCAGCGCCCTGACCCAACATCAGCAATCCATGAACTGGCTAATGCAGGAGCTTCAGTATCAGGGCTTGTTCTTTGTCGACAGCCGCACCACTGCCAGCAGTGTGGCGCTGCATACAGCGCAGCACTATGACATCCCAAGTCGCTCCCGTGATGTTTTCCTCGACCATGAGCGCACCACCGAAGCGGTGGACCGGCAGTTTCAAAAATTGCTACAGGTCGCCAGAAAGAAAGGATCGGCGATTGCCATCGGGCACCCGACACCGGTCACCATGGACTATCTGTCCAGCCAACTGGCGCAACTGGATTCACTTGGCGTGCAATTGGTTAATATTTCGGAACTGATTCCACAGGCGCTCTCCAAACCAAGCACCATCCCAGATCTCATACCAACGACGGACACCACTGAAACTGTGGAAGCGATCAAAGAACAAGCGCTACCAAAAGGCTACTTTCCTGAAGACAGAGTGACTATTTACTGAACACAACTCGCTGAATGTGATCGGTAATTGTTCACAAAATGATGAAAAACACGCTAAAATATGTGACACAGTTCAAGCTTTAGAAACTGCTGCCGAACTCTTTATGGACAAGTCGCAAAATTCCACAGGCGAATAAGGAAATATTCATGCAACAACGCGTGCGAACTGGCGAAGCCGGCGCTCCCCCCGAGCGTAAGGACCGCTTTTTCCAAAAAGGCGGTTACTGGTACTACCACACTCGCGAAGGCGTCGATATCGGCCCGTTTGATTGCCGCGATGACGCGGAAGACGGCTGCATGGAATTCAAGGAATTTGTTTGCGGCGAAGCCCCGGAATTCTCCGAGACCCTGGTACAGTACCGAATTATCCAAGGCCTCTAGCAGGCTGTTAATTTTCTATCTGCGTTGCCTTTGCGGCGTTAAAGGCGCACCTCGACACCCTGATCCTGCATAAATTTTTTCGCCTCTGGTACCGAGTGTTCTCCAAAGTGAAAAATGCTGGCCGCCAGCACGGCATCGGCGCGGCCTTGCACCACCCCATCCACCAAGTGCTGTAGCTCACCCACGCCGCCGGACGCAATGACAGGTATTGAAACTGCGTCACTAATGGCCCGAGTAACGCCCAAATCAAACCCGTTTTTGGTGCCGTCGCGATCCATACTGGTCAACAAAATCTCTCCCGCGCCATAGTCCGCCATCTTCACAGCCCACTGCACGGCATCAATACCAGTCGGCTTGCGCCCACCGTGAGTGAATATCTCCCAGCGTGATTCCTCGCCTTCTTCGGTAACTCGTTTGGCGTCAATAGCCACCACAATGCACTGAGCGCCAAAGCGCTCTGAAGCCTCTCGCACAAACTCCGGATTGTGCACCGCAGCGGAGTTAATACTCACCTTATCCGCGCCGGCATTGAGCATGGTGCGAATATCCTCCACCGTGCGAATACCGCCACCGACTGTCAACGGAATAAATACCTCCGAAGCAATCTGCTCAACGGTATGCACCGTGGTGTCCCGGCCTTCGTGAGTCGCGGTAATATCCAGAAAGGTAATTTCATCGGCGCCCTGCTCGTTATAGCGCTTGGCGACCTCCACCGGATCACCGGCGTCGCGAATGCCAACAAAGTTAACACCTTTGACGACGCGACCGTTATCCACATCCAGGCAGGGAATAATTCTCTTAGCTAACGACATAGCAATACAAACTCTTGTTCAGGAGAGACAGGCACGAAACGCCGGTCTCAAATCTTACCGTCCCAATTGACAAAGTTTTTGAGCAACTGGAGTCCTGCAGTGTGGCTTTTTTCAGGATGGAACTGCACCGCAAACAGATTGTTGTGGGTCACTGCCACATCAAAATCAACACCATACTGACAGCGCCCCACCACTTCACCGCTGAGAGCGGAGACATAGTAGCTGTGAACAAAATAAAAGCGCTCTCCATCATCGATTCCCTGCCACAGAGGATGCTGCTGCGACTGGAATACTTTATTCCACCCCATGTGCGGCACTTTCAAATGCTGTCCATCGGCATCACGCAAGTCCTTACCGAAGAATTTCACCTCGCCATCAAGTTGCGCAAGACATTCAACGCCACCGTTTTCTGCGCTGCGCTCCATGAGCGCCTGCATGCCAACGCAAATTCCCAGTACAGGGCGGCCACTGGCGACCAGCTCGGGCACCAACACGTCAAACCCGAGGCGACGAATCTCTGCCATACAATCGCGAATGGCACCGACACCCGGAAAAACGATGCGATCGGCACTCTCGATAATATCGCGCTCAGCGCTGACCAGCACTTCGGCCTCAGAGGCTACATGCTCCAGTGCACTGGCAACGGAATGCAGATTGCCCATGCCATAATCGATCACGGCAATGCGATTTGCACCCATAGTCAATCTCTCTAATTTAAAACCGTTTGAACTGAACCCGTTACAAGGTTCCCTTGGTGGACGGCATCATACCGACCATGCGCGGATCTTCCTCCAGCGCCATACGCAGTGCACGACCAAAAGCCTTGAACACTGTTTCAATCTGATGATGAGCGTTGAAGCCCCGCAGACAATCCACGTGCAGAGTTACCTGAGCATGATTAACGAATCCCTGGAAAAACTCCCAGAACAGCTCGGTATCAAAGTCACCAACGCGCTTTTGAGTAAATGGCACTTCCATCACCAGCCCGGGACGGCCGGAGAAGTCGATAACCACTCGCGACAGAGCTTCATCGAGAGGCACATAGGCATGCCCATAGCGGCGGATACCCTTTTTATCGCCCACAGCCTGGGCTATCGCCTGACCAATCGTAATACCGATATCTTCCACGGTATGGTGATCGTCAATGTGGGTATCACCCTTACAGGTAACATCCAGGTCAATCAGCCCATGACGAGCAATTTGATCCATCATATGCTCGAGGAACGGCACGCCCGTATCAAATTTGCCGCATCCGGTACCGTCCAGATTCAAGGACACGGAAATCTGGGTTTCCAACGTATCCCGACTGACTGTTGCGGTTCTCTCCGCCATATTGATCTCCAAACTGAATAAACCCGTGCCAGACGGCACCAAAGAAGCGGGATTATACCCTGCGGCCCCTGCGACCGCTAACTTCATCTCACTTTTGGATATTGGCCATCAGGCTACTCGCAGTTCCTACACCTGCTACTGATTTCCACAGCCGCACGCTATAGCGCTCCCAAAGACTGATCCAGATCAAAAAACGAGCCGCACAAACTTCGGCGTGTTTTGAAGTTTGACGCACATCAAAACAGGGCTACAGCTCAGGCGTATTCTTTGACCATCCAACGAATTTTGACAAGGGGATTAAGTCATGGGCGGAGAAGCAGTTTTTGTAGCAAGTCTGGGTCTGGTAGGCAGCATGGGCTTTATTGTTGTTGGTGCCACCGTGGCAGGTCTGTTGTGCTATGTGATCGAGAAGAAAATCGATCGCGCTGAGCATCACTGATCTCCGCCAAAGACCTCAAAACGATCGTAGAAACGGGCCTCGGCCCGTTTTTTGTCGTCACTCGCGGAAAGCGACTACCAAACAGTAGCGCAATACCTGCTTGCGGTAGGCCCAACCGAGAAAGCGTCCGGTAACTTCATACTTCAGCCAGCGGTGCCAAGGGATATCCCGGCGCACGCGACTCCACTGCCAAAAGCCCTGCATCACCTTCTCACTGATATCGACGATTTCGAATCTTTCGAAGCCGGCCTCGTGCAGCTGCCCTGCGTAGTCGTCCCTATAGACCAGATTGTGCTCGGGAATCCGCGACTGCTTCAACATCCAGCGCAAGGCTCGATGGGCCAGTGAACGCTGACTGAGGCCATCGGCCAACACAAAATCGGTCACACCAAGGCAGCCGCCTTGATTCAGCAGGCGTGCCGAACGCCTCAAGAAGCGCTGCCGACAGGGAAAGTGGTACAGGCAATCCAGCGCCAGTACTCGGTTTATACGAGTCTCGCGCTCCTGCCACTGGCGCCAAAGCTCTTCATTGTCCACATCACCCTGGAG
>Ga0256829_1002916_pt1 | contig 12317 bp, 12 predicted proteins | sample 131447metaG_FD_185979 | JGI IMG/M metagenome (GOLD analysis project Ga0256829, IMG submission 185979) | Hydrothermal vent microbial communities from Lau Basin, Pacific Ocean - 131-447 | ecosystem: Environmental > Aquatic > Marine > Hydrothermal vents | place: Pacific Ocean: Lau Basin | collected... | reverse complement strand
CAGGTCTATCAACAGATCATTCCGCGCAATGTCCGTCTTTCTGAAGCGCCGAGCTTCGGGCTGCCGGTCATGTATCACGATCTGCGCTCCAAGGGGGCACAGGCCTATCTGGAGGTGGCGCGTGAGCTGATGCATCGCCGCAAATTAAAAGAGAGTTGCACGAAAGGTGTGTGAAACAATGATATTATGCACGATGTTGGTGCATTGCTCGTGAAAAATATGGTGCGCACTAGGTTTCAATACGTGGAAAAGCAGGATTACGCGGGCGAAACCGTCGATGCGCCGTAGGGGGAAATATGGCAGGAACTAAGAATCGTAGTTTGGGACGAGGACTGAATGCGCTTTTGGGTGATACACCCACGCCTGAAGTGATGCGTCAGGCATCTCAAATTCCGATCAGTAAAATCCGACCCAATAGCTATCAACCGCGCACCCGCTTTGCAGAAACGGAATTGGCGACCTTAACCGATTCTATTCGTCGGGATGGTGTATTGATGCCGATTCTGATTCGTCCACAAGGCGATGGTTATGAGCTGATCGCCGGAGAGCGGCGTTGGCGGGCGGCACAGGCGGCGGGATTGAGCGAGATCCCGGCTGTGATTCGGCATGTTGACGACCTGCAGGCGCTGGAGCTGGCGATCATCGAGAATGAACAGCGCGACGATTTGACAGCCATTGAGTCGGCGGTCGCCTATCGACGGATGATAGAGGAGTTCGGCTGCACCCAGCAGCAGGTGGCGGAAAAGATCGGTATCTCCCGCGTGCAAGTGAGCAATCTGATACGGCTGCTGCAGTTGCCTGCCGCCATTCAGGAGCGCATTGAGCGCCGTGAGCTGAGCATGGGGCAGGCTCGACCGCTGGTTGGATTGCCGGAGGCCGTTGCGCACGATCTGGCAGTACAATGTGTTGAGCAGGGATGGAGCGCGCGCCAGATGGAGCGGGCTGCCAAAGCCGCCGGCCGTGGCCAGGAGAGGCAAGCTGACGTTGAAGTGGATAGCGATATTGCCGCTCTCGAAGATGAGCTGACGCGCAAGCTGGGCTTGACGGTGCGGGTCACGCGCAACAAAAGCGGCGCTGGCGAGCTGCGCATCCAGTACTCCCAGACAGAGGATTTGAACGGCGTACTGCGCCTGTTGCGGCAATGAACGCTATGGTGGCGTCGCAGCCGGCTAACTCACTCGGGGACGGTGTCGGAGAGCAACGATGCGCGTGAATGGTCGGCACTATCGCGCTGTGCAGTGGCATGCTGACAGCGGAGGGGTGGCGTGGATTGACCAGCGCCAGCTGCCGCACCGCTTTGTCGAAGTCGTATCGCAAAATCCGGAAACGGTAGCTGTGGCGATTGAACAGATGCAGGTGCGCGGCGCGCCCACCATTGGTGCCACCGCGGCTTATGGGCTGGCACTGGCATGGTCTCAGGATCGCGCACGCTTTTTCTCCCATTGGCTGCCGCGCTTTCGCGCCACTCGCCCGACCGCGGTGAATCTGTTTCATGCCTGTGATCAGCTGCAGCAGCATGCCGGTGACGATCCGGATGTGCGAACCATGATCGATTGTGCGCAGGCATATGCGGATGCAGAGGTCGCGGCAAATCGTGCTATGGGTGAGCATCTGGCGGCACTGTTGGCTGTGGGGGAGCGACGGATTCTCACCCACTGTAATGCTGGCTGGCTGGCCGCCGTGGATTGGGGTACGGCGACATCCGGCATCTATCAGCTGGCGGCGGCGGGGGAGTTGCCCTTTGTGTGGGTGGATGAGACGCGGCCACGCATGCAGGGGGCTCGATTGACCGCATGGGAGCTGCAACAGCAGGGGGTCGATTGTGCCTTGCAGGCAGATGGTGCTGCAGCATGGATGATGGCGCAGGGGCGTGTGGATGCGATTGTCGTCGGGGCGGATCGGATTGCCGCCAATGGCGATGTGGCCAACAAGATTGGCACCTACGCCCTCGCGTTGGCTGCGCAAGCACACAACGTACCGTTCTATGTGGCGGCTCCTTCGAGCACCTTTGATGCCGCCACCTCCTGCGGCGCGGATATTCCCATCGAAAGTCGCGATGATGATGAATTGTTACACATGGATGGGGTGGATGCGGATGGTGTGCACCGAGAGATTCAGGTGGCCGCAGATGTGGATGCCAACAACCCCGCTTTTGACGTGACACCATTTCATTGCGTGACTGCGATTGTAAGCGAACAGGGGATCTGGCAGCAGGAGCAGGCTGATGAAACGTAATCCCATCCAGCGCATTGCCATCTATCCGGGGACATTTGATCCGATCACGCTGGGTCATGTCGATGTGGTCACACGCGGATTGAAGCTCTTCGATCAAATTGTGGTCGCCGTTGCCGAGAATCCCGGCAAAGGGCCGATGTTTGATCTCGATACCCGATTGCATATGGTGGCAGAGAGTTTTGCCAATGAAGTGCGCGTAGAGGCGGTGCAGTTCTCCGGACTGTTGGTAGAGCTGGCGCGCAGCCATGGTGCACAGGCGATTTTGCGCGGTCTGCGCGCTGCCTCCGATTTTGAGTATGAGTTCCAGATGGCGACGATGAATCGACGTCTCGATGCCGAACTGGAGAGCGTCTTTGTGATGGCACGAGAAGATTATACCTTTGTCTCTTCACGGTTCATTCGCGAAATTGCCGGCATGGGCGGAGATGTCTCCGAACTGGTGCCGGCGCCGGTATTGCATTACCTCAGCTAGGAGTCCCGCATCCGTTTTGCTAGTTCGGGCAAAGTTGTTTACGCTTCGCCGCCCTCTGTGTTGACCATGATGCAGAGCGAAGGAGCATGCATGCGATACGATTGGCGAGTAGATGAGATTGAGGCGCTCTTTGCCTTGCCGTTTAACGATCTGCTATTTCGTGCTCAGCAGGTGCACCGCAGCCACTTTGACGCCAATGAGATTCAGCTCTCCACGCTGCTCTCTATCAAGACCGGCGGTTGTCCGGAAGATTGCAAATATTGCCCGCAATCGGCGCGCTACAACACCGATGTGGAGTCGGAACTGTTGATGAAGAAGGAGCAGGTGTTGGAGGCTGCCCGCGCGGCCAAGGAGAAGGGGGCATCACGCTTCTGCATTGGTGCGGCGTGGCGGGAGCCCAAAGGGCGTGCCTTTGAGCTGGTTTGCGAGATGATTGCGGAGATCAAGTCGCTTGGTATGGAGGCGTGTGCCACGCTGGGGATGCTGACAGCTGAGCAGGCTGAGCGCCTGCAGGCGGCGGGCCTGGATTACTATAATCATAACCTCGACTCCGACCCTGAATACTATCGCGAGATTATCTCGACGCGCAGCTATGAGGATCGGCTCGATACCTTGAAACATGTGCGAGCCAAAGGGATGAGCATCTGTTGCGGCGGCATTGTCGGCATGGGCGAATCGCGCCGTCATCGTGCTGGCCTTGTTGCGCAGTTGGCACGCATGCAGCCGCACCCGGAGTCGGTGCCGATCAATATGCTGGTCAAGGTGGAGGGGACGCCGGTGGCGGAAGAGGCGCAGTTTCGCGAGGGGGTTGATGCATTCGAGTTTATTCGCACCATCGCTGTTGCGCGCATCACGATGCCCGGCTCACATGTCCGCCTGTCTGCGGGGCGTGAGCAGATGAGTCAGGAGATGCAGGCGCTCTGTTTTCTGGCTGGTGCCAACTCGATCTTCTACGGCGAAAAATTACTAACTACCGGCAACCAGGCGGCGGATAGTGATCAGCAATTATTCGACAAGCTCGGTCTGCGCCCCATGCAGCAGCCAACACCGTCGAGCCGCCGCATGGCCAATGCATAAGTGGCGAGCAAAGCAAGCGCCACAAAAATGTTACTCAATCGTTGGGTGTTCGCAACGCGACCTGAGTCGCTATTCAGATCGCTCATGGTTTGTTCGATAGCAAGGCGAACACGCACGCTGTGTATGGCACATGAGCATGTTCAACGCCGCTAGCGGGTAAGACGTGGGATGAGTTGAACAGTTACAAAATAATTTGCTATTTACCCATGCAGGGAGAGAATTGGCGCCTTTGTGGCGTGTGCAGGCGCGTTGATTGAAAAAACAAATGAATGATGGACAGATTGGAGGTTGATATGCGCAGAACAGGGATCATGCACTATGTAGCAGCGGCGCTTATGGCGTTGGGTTTGGCAGCTTGCAGCAAGCCGGCACCGGAGATGGGTGTCTCGTTTGTGCAGCCGCAGGATGGGGCGACAGTGAGCAGTCCGGTGAAGGTGGTCATGGCGGTGAAGGGGATGAAAATCCATCCGGCTGGTGAAATCCTGCCCGGAACCGGTCACTTTCATCTGATCATCGATGAGGGCGAAGGCTCCTATATCCCAATGAATGGATTGATCGTCAAAGATCGATCCCATCTCCACTTCGGCAAGGGTCAGACTGAAACCACCATACGTCTTTTCCCCGGTAAACATACGCTGACACTGCAGTTCGGTGACGGGCATCATCGATCCTACGGACGCAAAATGAGTCAAACCATCACCATTCATGTCAAATAACTCCCACTCCATTCATCGATAGCAAGCAGGTGACATGATGGAGCAGCAGGTCACCGTGATTGCGGTTGAGGATGGGGTGGCAACGGTACGCGGCCGTCGTGCATCAGCCTGCGGCGATTGTGCTGGCAAAGCCTCCTGCTCGACCATGGGTTCGTGGGTGGAGCGGGTGATCGATCTGCGTCTGCCCAATACGCTGCACGCTGATGTCGGCGATGAGGTGGTGATCTATGTGCCTGACCACGCCCTGCTGCAGGTCGCTTTTCGCCTCTACGGCATACCGATGTTGCTATTTATCGCTGTCGGGCTGTTGGCGCGCACTATTGCCACGGCTGCGGGCTGGCCATCGGTGGATGCTATCGCCGCTGTGGCCGGTTTTTTGGCGGTCGGGGGCAGTTATCTGTTTCATCTTGTCGATGGCAAACAGGCTGCCTCATTTGATATTCGCATGTTGCGCTATGTGACCCCGAGCCATCGCCATCTACTATCGCAATTCTGATTCTTTCATCTTTTCTTCATCATTTGATCGCTACAAAGCGGGCTTCAAATTTGACAGGAGGTTGTCGTAATATGAAACGCATGATGTTCGCAGTATGGATGCTGCTCTGCTTGCCGCAGGCTGAGGCGATGCCCAATAGCTTTGCCGACCTGGTTGCTGCGCAGGCTGATTCGGTGGTCAATATCAGTACGACTCAGCACGCCAAACAGATGCCGCAGGGCTTGCCACCGGGGTTCGGCTTTCCGCAGGGCTCGCCATTTAACGATTTTTTCAATGATTTCATGCATAACCTTCCGCAGCAACAGCGTGAAAAACATGCTCTTGGTACAGGTTTTATCATCTCTTCAGACGGCTATGTGGTGACCAATAACCATGTGGTCGAAGGTGCCGATGAGGTGGTGATCAAGCTTCGCGATGGCAGTGAGCATGATGCCAAGATCATCGGCACTGATCCAAAGCTGGATGTGGCGCTGTTAAAATTCAAAGCGCGGCATCTGAAACCGGTCACGCTGGGCAATTCCGATAAATTGCGTGTGGGGGACTGGGTGGTTGCGATCGGTAACCCATTCGGTCTGCAGCAGACGGTGACCGCGGGTATTGTCTCGGCCAAAGAGCGGGTGATCGGTTCCGGCCCTTATGACGACTTTATTCAGACCGATGCGGCCATCAATCCGGGTAACTCCGGCGGGCCGCTGTTTAATGTGCAGGGGGAAGTGATCGGCATCAACACCGCAATCTATACACGCAGCGGTGGCAACAACGGCATCGGCTTCGCCATCCCGATCAATCTGGCACGGTCGGTGATTCATGATTTGCGTGAGAAGGGACATGTGACGCGCGCTCGATTGGGTGTGCATATTACCGATGTGGATAAAGAGACCATGCAGGCTCTGGGGCTGAAAAACCGCGAGGGAGCACTGGTACCGCAGGTCGAGGCCGGCTCTGCCGCCGAACGTGCCGGCATCATGCCCGGCGATGTGATTATCTCTATTGACGGCGTTGCCGTGCATCATGCCCATGATCTGCCCATTCGTGTGGCACGTCATACTCCGGGTGATCGGGTCAAAATCGGTGTCATTCGGAACGGTAAAAAGCAGGTAATTACCGTTGTTGTGGATGAGATGCAGGATGAACAGACGGCGCGCAACTTCCACACGCGTCATGGCGACAACACTGCACACCTCGGCATGATGGTGCAGGATTTGACTCCGCAGCTTGCCGCACAACTGCAGACCCATGTAAAAGCCGGTGTGGTGGTGCGCCAACTGCAGCGTGGCATGCCGGCTCTGCGCGCGGGGATTCAACGCGGCGATGTGATCTACTCCATCAACGGTAAACGCATCACCGATACGCGCAGCTTTGCCAGACTCCTCAAGGGGTTCAAAGCTGGTGATATGCTGCGTGTGATGTTGGATCGCCACGGCAATCAGGTCTTCGCAGTGATTAAACTGCCGCGCAAAGAGCATGATGGCGATTAAGTCTGCATTGGCGGCTGCGCGATGGAGTCGCCGGTGAGCCTGCCGCATCTGCAGCTGCTATCGCGGCGGGGCTGCTGCCTGTGCGACGAGGCAGCTCCGGTTGTGCAGAGCGTTGCGGCCGCCGGTTTGTGCAGTTGGGAGCGGGTTGATGTCGATCGGGATAAGGCACTGCTGCTGCGCTATGGCAATGATGTGCCGGTGTTGTTGATCGACGGCGTGGAGTGGTGCCGGCATCGCATCGATGCGGCACTGCTACGCGACCGGCTGGCGGCGATGGCATGAAGTATCGCTGGTTCGCTGTAAGCTTGCTGCTCTTCGCGATTGGTGCTGCGGTGTGGCACTTTTTGCCGGAGAAGCGGCCGCCGGTGCAGGAGGGCAGCGCGGTGATCGATTTCTCACTGCCGGATCTGCATGGCGTGGTTCAGCATTATCCCAAGGGTGAGGTGGTACTGCTCAACTTCTGGGCGACGTGGTGTCCACCCTGCCGCAGAGAGATGCCATCCATGGTCTCACTCTATCGCAAATTGGCGCCGGAGGGGTTGCGTGTGGTGGCCATTTCGGTGGATCGACAACAGCAACAGCTGGTTGATTTTGTCAAAGAGTACCAGATACCGTTTCAGATCTTACACGATGCCGATAGTGCAGTCTCCAGCAGTTACGGGGTATTCCGTTATCCGGAGTCCTTTTTGATCGACCGCAACGGCATGGTGCGCTATCACCTGGTCGGGGCTGTGGACTGGATGGGTGATGATGTGATGCACACCATCCGGGCAATGCTGAGGCCAGCGGCCAGCGAAGCGCGCGGTGTGCGAAAAGATGCATTGCCCTAAGGCGCTGTCAGTATCATGAGTGGCTCAACAGCATCACTGCAGCACGAGATCGAAGCGCTGCGGCGCGAGATTCGTGAGCACAACTACCGTTATTACATTCTCGATCACCCCACCATCAGCGACCATGACTATGATCGTCTGCTGCGCCACCTGCAGCAGCTGGAGGCGGAGTTGGGTGAACCGGTGCCGGCGGATTCACCCTCACAGCAGGTGGGCGCTCCCCCATCATCGACATTCACCTCCGTTGCCCACGGCGAGCCGCTGCTGTCATTGGCCAATGCCTTCAGTGATGCGGAGGTGGAGGCGTTTGCGCGGCGCCTGACGGATCAGCTGGGCGGCGCCACAACGCGCTGGATCGTGGAGCCGAAGATCGATGGGTTAGCGGTGAATTTGCGTTACGAGGCGGGGCATTTGACGGCTGCTGCCACCCGTGGCGACGGCGTACATGGCGAAGATGTGACCGATAATGTCCGTACCATTGCCGATATTCCCTGGCATCTTGATTTCGGCACACAATCGCCACCGGCGCTGCTCGAGGTGCGCGGTGAGATCTACATGTCCAAAGCGGCGTTCGCAGCGCTGAATGCGCGCCAACAGCAGGCGGGGGCGACACCCTTTGCCAACCCCCGCAACGCGGCGGCTGGCTCGCTGCGCCAGCTGGATGCACGGATCACGCGTGAGCGGCAGCTCAACTTCTTCGCTTATGGTGTTGGCTTGGGCGGCCATGCCTTGGCGGAGAGTCAATCCGCTCTGTTGCAGCGTCTGTCTGAACTGGGCTTCGCAGTACAGCAGACGACGCTGGTGGATGATGTGGCTGGGCTGTTGCACTGCTATCGTCAGCTGCAACAGGCGCGCGCCGAGCTGCCCTATGAGATCGACGGCGTGGTGTACAAGCTCGATGATTTCACGCTGCAGCAGCAGGTGGGGGCAGTGGCACGTGCACCGCGATGGGCGATTGCGCATAAGTTTCCCGCCGAAGAGGTGACCACGCAGGTGGAAGAGATCGTTTGGCAGGTGGGGCGAACCGGCGTGATCACACCGGTTGCCGTGTTACAACCGGTGGCGGTGGGCGGCGTGGTGGTCTCCCGTGCCACGCTGCATAATGTGGATGAATTGCAGCGCAAAGCGGTCTATGTCGGTGCCCGGGTGATCGTGCGGCGTGCCGGTGATGTGATTCCGGAGGTGGTACAGGCCGTGGATGTGGATGCGGCGGCTGAGATGCCTGCTGTGCCGACGCAGTGTCCGGCTTGCGGCGCGGCGGTTTACAGGTTGCAGGATGAGGTGGCGATTCGTTGCAGTGGCGGCCTCTCTTGTGCTGCACAGTTGGTGGAGCGATTGCGTCATTTTGTGTCGCGCGCTGCGATGGATATTGATGGTATGGGTGATAAGTTGATTGCCCGGCTTGTGGATGAGCAGTTGGTTCATGATGCAGCTGATCTCTACTCGCTCGATTATAGCCGCCTGACTGATTGGCCGGGGATGGGCGAAAGAAGTTGCGCCAAACTGGCTGATGCGGTGGCGGCAAGTAAAAAGCGACCGTTGGCACGGTTCCTCTTTGCGCTCGGGATGCGCCATGTGGGTGCGGCAACAGCTGCGGCATTGGCGACGCAGTTTGGGCATCTCGATGCAGTGATGGCCGCCGATGAGGCATCGCTTTTGGCGGTGCCGGATGTCGGTCCGGAGGTGGCTGCCAGTGTCATGAACTTTTTTGCTGAGCCGCATAACCGCGATGTGCTGGCACGTTTGCGCGCTGCCGGAGTCGAGCCGCAGGTGGCCGAGCAGTTGGTCAGCGGCCATCCGTTGGCGGGTAAAACAGTGGTGCTTACCGGCAGTTTTCAGGCTGTCGCACGGCGTGCCGCGCAAGAGCAGTTGCGCAAGTTCGGCGTCAAGCCGGCGAGCAGCGTCTCGAAAAATAGCGATCTGGTGATTGCCGGCGAACGTGCGGGGTCAAAGTTGAACAAAGCCCGTGAGCTGGGTATTGCCGTCGCGGATGAGGCGCAGCTGATGCGCTGGCTGGCATGGTCGCCCGAAGCGCAGGATACGCAGGCGGCCGATTAATCGGAACGAGCTGATCAGGATTGCGCGTAGAGCAGCGTCAGATAGGCGATAAAACATCCGCTGAGCAACGCGCCTTCGATGCGTTGAATGATGCCATCCTGACGCCGTAGTGCGAAAGCGACGAGAAACAGCAACAGTGTAAAGGCGAGCATCACGGGGAAATCGCGCCACAAAATGTCACGCGAGAAAGCACCCGGATCGATCCACGCCGGCATCGCCAGCACAGCCAGCAGATTGAACATATTGGAGCCGATGACATTGCCGATGGCGAGATCTGTCTCCTGCTTGAGCGCGCTCACGACCGAAGCGATCAGCTCCGGGAGGCTGGTACCGATGGCCACAATGGTCAGTCCGATCATGAGATCGCTGATGCCGAGTTGTTGAGCAATGATCACCGCCCCCCAAACAATGATTCGAGAGCTGCCGATCAGCAGTGCCAAGGCGATGATAAACCAGATGGCTGCGCGTCCGGTCGGCATTGTCTCGGTTGGTGATTCCGTGAGTGATTCGAGCAGTGGATCGTGTTGATTCCGTTTGGCGATACGGGCAAGCCAGAACAGCATGATGATGAAGCCGGCAGTCAGTGCGACACCGTCAAGGCGGGTGAGCGATCCATCAAGCATCAACAGTAGTGCCAGCAGTGTGGATAGAGCCAGAGCCGGCATCTCGCGGCGCAACACAATCGATTTGACAACCAGCGGCACAATCAGTGCAGTGACACCGAGCACGAGGCCAATATTGGCGATGTTGGAGCCGAACACGTTGCCAATCGCCAGATCACGGTTGCCCGCCAGCGATGCGATGGCGCCGACCACCATTTCCGGCAGCGAGGTGCCGAGGCTGACAATGGTGAGTCCGATCAGCATCGACGGCACCCGCAGGTTCCTGGCAATGGCTGCGGCCGCATCGACAAAGCGATCCGCTGACCAGAGCAGCAGGGCAATGCCGACGATGAGCGCAGCGATGGCCAGCAGCATCAGTGGGTCAGCATTTCCAATGCACGGCGATATTGCGCTGCTGTTTTTTGGCTGATTTCAGTGGGTAGCTGGGGTGCGGGTGGTGTTTTGTCCCAATGGATGGATTCCAGCCAGTCGCGCACGATCTGTTTGTCGAAACTGGGTGGGCTGATGCCCGGTTGATAGGCGGCGCAGTCCCAAAAGCGTGATGAGTCGGGGGTGAGCACCTCATCAATCAGGTGTAACTTTCCGTTCGCATCGAGACCAAATTCAAACTTGGTGTCGGCAATGATGATCCCTTTTGTCCGCGCGAACGCCGCGGCCTCTGAATAGAGACGCAGAGAGATGTCGCGTATCTGTGTGGCCAGCTCAACGCCAATGATGTCGCAGAGCTGATCAAAACTGACATTCTCATCATGATCGCCGACTGCGGCTTTGGTCGAGGGAGTGAAGATAGGCGTCGGCAGGCGATCGGCCAGCTGCAAGCCATCCGGCAGCGCAATGCCGCACACCGTCCCGTGGGCTTGATAGTCCTTCCAGCCGGAACCAATCAAATAACCGCGCACAATCGCCTCCACCGGCAGTGGCTTAAGCTTTTTGACGACGATGGCATGCGCGTGCACCTGCTCCAGCTCTGCGCGATCGGGAATGACATCGCGGGCATTGAGCACGGCCAGATGGTTGGGGATGATGTGTGCCAAGCGGTGCATCCAGAAGTTACTGACGGCATTGAGCACGGCACCCTTGCCCGGAATCGGCGTCGGTAGGATGACATCAAATGCTGAAATGCGATCCGTAGTCACAATAAGTAGGTGACGATCATCGACGTCGTACATGTCGCGCACCTTGCCGCGGTGCAGCAGTGGCAGGCTGGTCAGCTCCGACTGCATGAGTGTTGTCATAACATCCTCCGAAATCGCTCCGGGGAGCGGGTGGCGGTCACGTTAATGCCCTTTGCGGCAATCATCAACAATTGACGAAGCGTATAAATCGTTCAAGCATGCGCCATCGGCAAAAAAGCGGATATCGTATAACGGTATTACCTCAGCTTCCCAAGCTGATGACAGGGGTTCGACTCCCCTTATCCGCTCCAGTTCCGTTCCGGTGTTTGCTTGATCTTCTGCTTTCTATTTTCAGCCCTCCTTCATATTTTCTCTCTCTCTGCTGATCATTGTCTGACTGTTTTGGTAAGGATATAACCTATTGATTTAAGGTTGCTTTATGCGCTTGTGCATCGGCATGGTATATTGGCTGCAGGCGCTTTTTCTGCCCAGTGGAAAATTGGTGCTTGAGTTCGTTGGCTTGCTCGGTATGATGCGCCACCCTTGCCGGCATAGCTCAGTTGGTAGAGCAGCTGATTTGTAATCAGCAGGCCACGGGTTCGAATCCTGTTGCCGGCTCCATCTTTGCTCTGTTGTATGGTGTCTCTGCCGGTCGGGAGGGTGTCCGAATAGAGTAAACGTTTTCGGTGGCGTAAGCGGCCGGAGCGGTGTAACGGAGAGGTTCCCGAGTGGCTAAAGGGGGCAGACTGTAAATCTGCTGGCTCAGCCTACGTTGGTTCGAATCCAGCCCTCTCCACCAGTTACGGAAGAAGTTCCCTGAGCTTCTTCGGATTGCGGGTGTGGTACAATGGTAGCACCTCAGCCTTCCAAGCTGATGACGCGGGTTCGATTCCCGCCACCCGCTCCATCTATCTGTACGCAGACGGATGGAGGAATAGGCCTAGGTAGCTCAGGGGTAGAGCACATCCTTGGTAAGGATGAGGTCGCGGGTTCAATTCCCGCCCTAGGCTCCAGCGTTTGATAAGAGCTGTTTGTAAGGATTGCATGCAGGGCTTGTCGTTGAGTATGAAATATTAAATGGAGATGTGAAATGGCAAAGGAAAAATTTGAACGCACCAAACCGCACGTCAATATTGGTACCATTGGTCACGTTGACCACGGCAAGACCACGTTGACTGCAGCAATTACCAAGGTTCTGTCTGAGACAGGCGGCGCTG
>Ga0256829_1002915_pt1 | contig 12319 bp, 12 predicted proteins | sample 131447metaG_FD_185979 | JGI IMG/M metagenome (GOLD analysis project Ga0256829, IMG submission 185979) | Hydrothermal vent microbial communities from Lau Basin, Pacific Ocean - 131-447 | ecosystem: Environmental > Aquatic > Marine > Hydrothermal vents | place: Pacific Ocean: Lau Basin | collected... | reverse complement strand
CGCCAAAGGATAGATGCGGTGCCACATCGATGCCTGCAGAGCGCAGCTCAGTGACAATACCTTTGGTGTTATCGCGGGTAGAACCGCCGGCACCATAGGTCACTGAAAAAAACTCAGGATTCAGCTCGCTCAGTTCTTTGCGCACGGTGAGTAATTTTTCCTTGCCCGCTTCGGTTTTTGGAGGAAAAAACTCAAAGCTGAGGCGTGGAGCAAATTGTTCGTCGCTCATAGTTGTATCTCAAATTCGTACATTATCTAAAATCGCCATTCCGCAAACCTTGGTCGTCCCGCGTGCTTTTTACTGTTTCGCCAATCGCGGGAACAACGTCAAACGTTTGCGGCTGGTTTCAATCAGTACTTGTAGCTTTCAGGCTTAAATGGGCCATCAACACGAACGTTAATGTAGTCGGCCTGGGCCTGAGTCATCTGAGTGATAACACCATTAAAGCCTTCTACCATGCACTGAGCAACTTCTTCATCCAGTTTCTTCGGCAGCACTTTTACATACAGGCTTTCCAGCTTCTCTTCTTCCATCAGGTCGGCAAATTTACGCTCGTAGAGGTAGATCTGGGCCAATACCTGGTTGGCGAAGGAGCCGTCCATAATGCGCGATGGATGACCTGTGGCGTTACCCAGGTTAACCAGACGACCTTCAGACAACAGGATCAGGTGATCATTGCTGGCCTTTTCGCGGTAGATCTTGTGTACCTGAGGTTTCACTTCGTCCCACTCGTAGTTGTCGCGCATGAACTGAGTGTCAATTTCGTTATCGAAGTGACCGATGTTACAGACCACGGCACCGCTTTTCAGGGATTGCAGCATAGGTGCATCACAGACATTGATGTTACCGGTAGTGGTTACAACCAAGTCGGTGGTTTGCATCAGGGTTTGGTTGATGCCGGAAATGTCGCCGGTGTTAATGCCGTCGTTGTAAGGAGAAACAACTTCAAAGCCGTCCATGCAAGCCTGCATGGCACAGATAGGATCGATTTCGGTGACCTTAACGATCATGCCTTCCTGACGCAGAGACGCGGCAGAACCTTTGCCCACATCACCGTAGCCGATAACCAGAGCTTTCTTACCGGCCAGCAAGTGATCGGTACCACGCTTGATGGCATCGTTCAGGGAGTGGCGGCAGCCGTACTTGTTGTCATTCTTTGACTTGGTTACAGCATCGTTCACATTGATGGCTGGTACCTTCAGTGTGCCTTTTTCCAGCATTTCCAACAGACGGTGAACGCCCGTGGTTGTTTCTTCGGAAATGCCGTGAATGTCTTTCAGCAAATCCGGGTACTTGCTGTGTACCATCTCGGTAAGGTCGCCACCATCGTCGAGAATCATATTGGCGTCCCATACTTCGGAACCGTCTTTCTCAGACAGAATGGTTTGCTCGATACACCACAGAAACTCTTCCTCAGTTTCGCCTTTCCAGGCGAACACGGGAATACCTGCAGCAGCTATAGCGGCAGCGGCGTGATCCTGAGTGGAGAAAATATTACAGGAAGACCAACGTACTTCGGCGCCCAGATCAACCAGGGTCTCGATCAGAACAGCGGTCTGAATGGTCATGTGGATACAACCCATGATCTTGGCGCCGGCCAGTGGTTGCTCCGCCTTGTACTTCTTGCGAAGGGTCATCAGGGCAGGCATTTCACCTTCGGCGATGTCGATTTCCTTGCGACCCCAAACGGCCAGTTCGTTAAATTCTTCTTGGGAGTAGTTGGCAATTTTGTAATCGGTAAAACTCATGATGAGACTCCGTTTTTATTCCGTGAATCCGTCATTGCGAGCGTAGCGAAGCAATCTCTGCGAGCCTGCTAAGAGGTTGCGCGTCGCTTCGCTCCTCGCAATGACGTCAGTAGTAGTTAAGTTATCAGGCCAGGGCCGCTTTCAGATCGTCGACCTTGTCGGTTTTTTCCCAAGTGAATGCGGTGAAGGTTTCGGATTTTTCTTCGCCGTTTTCAGTCCAGGTATAAGTGTGTTCAAAGGGCTCGCGACCGAAATGTCCGTATGCAGCGGTCAACTGGTACATGGGGTGCAGCAGATCCAGCACCTTGGTAATGGCGTACGGGCGCAGATCGAAGGTCTTGCGAATTGCTCCGATCAGCTGCTCGTCGCTGACTGAGCCGGTGCCAAAGGTATTCACGGAAATAGAAGTTGGCTCGGCCACACCAATGGCGTAAGAAACCTGAACTTCGCAGCGATCGGCGAGGCCGGCGGCGACAACGTTCTTGGCTACATAGCGACCGGCATAAGCGGCGGAGCGGTCTACCTTGGAAGGGTCCTTACCAGAGAAGGCGCCACCACCGTGACGAGCCATGCCACCGTAGGTGTCGACGATGATCTTACGACCGGTAACACCCGCGTCACCCACCGGTCCACCAATCACAAAGTTACCGGTGGGGTTGATGTGGTACTGGGTGCCTTCGTGCAGCAGCTCGGCCGGCAGTACGTGCTTGATGACGTTTTCCAGAATGGCGGTTTTCAGATCATCCTGGGAGATTTCCGGATCGTGTTGAGTGGACAGTACCACCGCGTCGATAGCAGCAGGCTTACCGTCTTCGCCGTAGCGAATAGTAACCTGGCTCTTGGCGTCCGGGCGTAACCAGGGCAGGACATTGTCTTTGCGCAGTTGAGCCTGACGTTCCACCAAACGGTGAGAGTAGTACACCGGTGCAGGCATCAGAGAAGGCGTTTCGTTGGTGGCGTAGCCGAACATCAGTCCCTGGTCTCCGGCGCCCTGATCTTCGGGTTTGGCACGGTCAACACCCTGATTGATGTCAACGGATTGTTTACCGATGGCATTCAATACAGCACAGGTGGCGCCGTCGTAGCCAACGTCACTGCTGTCGTATCCAATGTCGGTAATTACGTCGCGAATAATATCCTCCAAATCCACGTAGCAGGATGTGGTCAGTTCGCCGGCAACGATAGCCATACCGGTTTTCACCAGGGTTTCTACCGCGACGCGGGCATGCTTGTCGCGGGCGATGATGGCATCGAGTACCGCGTCAGAAATCTGATCGGCCATTTTATCCGGGTGGCCTTCTGAAACGGACTCAGAAGTAAAAACAGAATATTCAGACATGAACATTTCTCCTGTTAAATGAGGTCACCCGCTAAGGTGTTCCTTCACGGGTTTAAAAAATTGTCGTACTTGAATTTGAAAGCCGTTGCGCAGAGCAATGAACTGGCTCTGTCCGGCGCTTAGGCCGGCTTGTAGTGCCCAATTGGCGAGATCTTCGGGGTCAAAACCCAGCCACAGATCACCGCAGGCTTCCATCGCCCACTGTTGATCATGGTGGCAGAGATCAGTGAGCAACAGTGCGCCACCGGGCTTGAGCATGGCGGCACTGTCCTGAATTACAGACGACGGTGATGGCGTATGGTGTAACACCATATTCAGAACAACGCAGTCGGCGCTAATAGATTGCTCACGGGCGATCTGCGTGTCGCCGTGAATATAGTCGACATTATGCAGGCCCTGAGTTATGCCATAGCTCTGAGCTTTAAGCAGCATCGATGCGGAAGTGTCGAGCGCTACGACGCGATCAAATCTCTTACTCAATGGCAACAGGAACTCACCTTCACCGGGGCCAATTTCCAGAGCGGTCTGTTGCTGCGACAGCTCGGTGTTGTCGAGCATCTCCTCAATGGTGTCTGCATACACCGGGTAGCTGGCGATAAGGTCCTGTTGTTCGCGGAACTTACTGGCATTGCTACTAAAGAACTCTTCGGAGGCCTTGGCGCGCTCTCGTTGAACGTCAATCAGGCCCTGGCGAGTCTGAGGACTCAATTCTATGGCGTCCAGTTGCCCAAATAGAGCCTGTACCAGCTGTTGGCTTGGCTCTTGGGGCAGTGCGCGTCGATAGAAGATGGAATTGCCTTCGCGACGGCTCACCACCAGATTGGCGCTGGCCAGAACCTTCAAGTGATGGCTCATACCGGACTGCTTGACGTTGAAAATGCGGCTCAACTCCATCACACCGAGCGAGTCTTGCCCCAGCAAACGCATAATCTCCAGGCGCAAGGGGTCACCGGCGGCCTTGAGCAGGCTGGCCAGTTCGCCATTGCCGTCGTTGACGGCTTCTATGTCGGGAGTGCGCAATGTGGACATGCGCAGCAGTCTAGCAGTAGAAATTATCTATATCAAAATTTTTTGATATAGATTGTTGAGGTGCGTGTCAGGAATAGTGTTAACAGGCCTTAGCGAAAACTGCGGATATTGTGGGTTACTACTCCAATGATCAGCAGTTCTTCCTGCTCCTCAAGGGGCAGTGGAGGGCTATCGAGTTCGGTGCTGCTAAGCAGGCCGTTATCAAGATCCAGCACCCGACAGATCAATTCGCCTCCGACGCAGGCTAATACCACGTCGTTGTTCTGTGGCCTCAATTTGCGGTCGATCAACAGTTGATCACCTCGAAAGATACCCAGCTGGCTTAACAGGTCGTCTCTGGCGTAACTGATAAAGGTAGCATCTGGATGGCCGCCCAAGGTTTCTGCGAGATCTACCGAAGGCGCTTCTTCGTTGTCGGCCAAATCCATGCCGTGAACGATCATGGGGAAGGCCAGTTGCTCGGTGGGGGATACCGCTAACAGTTCTCGGGTGGTAGTGTGCAGCAGCTGTTGGTGTTGAGCGGGAGAGGGGCAGGGCTGTCCCATGGCGTAAACTCCGATACTGTATTTCTGTACAGTATATTTGCTTCGAGAGTGGTTGCCAAGTACAAACGGGACAAGCCTAATAACGCCTTGCCAAGGGTATTTCAGGCGCAATAGATAACAATAAATATGAGAGAGCTATGTTGAAATTTCTTTTGAAGTTGAGTTTGGTTGTGGTGCTGATAGCCACAGGTTTTCTGGGCTGGGCCTGGCAAGGGGTGCCCCAGTATCCGGATCATCAAAGTGCTGAATACTCCTGCAATAACGAGGCACCGGCTGATGAAGATAGCCTTACAGACTTCAAGGTACTGAGCTTCAATGTGCAGTATATGGCCAGCAAAAATTACGTGTTTTTCTATGACATGGACGGTGCTACAGACAGTCAGCCTTCAATGGAGCATGTGCAGCTGACGCTGGACCGGGTGGCTGACATCATCCGCGACGAAGATCCGGATGTTGTGCTGATTCAGGAAATCAACGACGCTACGGATTCCCGCACCCACAATTACGATCAGATTACGGCCCTGCAACAGCGCCTCGAAAAAGAAGCATTTCCCTGCGAGTCATCCGCCTATTACTGGAAGGCAGATTATGTGCCGCATCCCAAGATAGCTGGATCGGTGGGTATGAAATTGTTGACCTTGTCGCGTCATCCTATTGTGCAGTCTGATCGCTATCAGTTGCCGCTGATGCCCATGGATCCGGTGTCTCAGCGCTTTTATTTTCAGCGCGCACTGCTGGAGACTCATTTGCAGGTGGGGGAACAGGTTGTCGCTGTGCTCAATACTCACTATGACGCCTGGGGTGAGGGCACCGATGTTATGCGCGGTCAGGTGGCAGCAACACAGAAACGCCTAGAGGCATTGGATGCCGCTGGCATACCTTGGGTGCTGGGTGGCGACTTTAACCTGTTGCCGCCCGATGGTGACCGTCAGAGGCCGCGCATCGAGCAGGCGGGGACCGGTATTTACGACAAAGACACAGCTATTGCACCCTTGTATCAGAACTATGGAGCAATTCCGTCCCTTGAGAACCTGAATTCTGCCGAGGAAGCCCGTTGGTATACCCACCTGTCCAACGATCCGCGGGTAACCGCACCGGATAGAACCATCGATTACCTGTTCTACAGTAATCAGTGGCAATTGCAGAACAGCTACATTCGCCAGCGCGATACCCTGGATATTTCCGATCACCTGCCGGTAGTAGGGGTATTTGCGCTATCGCTGCCATAGAGCGCTTCGCGGCCGTATGCCAGCTCCAGTGACTGGCGTTCGGCTTTTTTGAGCTTTTTAATAACCAGCCCATAGGAATGATCAATCATTTGTTGCAGATCATAGTACGGTACTGATTGATCGAGCATCACCGTGTTCCAGTGTTTCTTGTTCATGTGGTAGCCGGGCTGTACTCCTTCAAAGAAAAAACGCAGGGTCAGAGCGTGTTCGGGATCGCATTTTAAATTCATGCGAGCGGTATCTGCCTGTGGCGCCCCCTCTTTGCCATAGCTCAGCAAACCGAACATTTTCCCTTTCACTTTGAATACGGGTACATCCGGATAGAACGGGAAGTCTTCCTCGGCTTCGGGTTTGCTAAGAAAGTAGTCTCTGGCTTGCTGATAATCCATGATGGGCCTGCCTCAGGATTTAGGGGTTATCAGTTGTTGGTCTGTGACTATAGCATCCAGGGGAATATCCCAGCTGGCTAACTCCAGTTGTGCTACCTGTTGGCACTGGTGGGCCAGCCCTACTAATCGCGGTTTGGAGTTGGTTTGTTGCTGTCGGAAGGCAAAGGTGCGGTCGTAGAAGCCTCCACCCATGCCCATGCGACCTCCTTCTGCATCAAATCCCACCAGCGGCATTAGTACCAGGTCCAGGCGCCTGGCTTTGCGTTGGCGGTGGTGACGTACCTGAGGTTCGGGAATGCCAAATCGATTTTTCGTCAGGACTGTCTTGTTATCGAAGGGCAGAAATCGCAGAGTGTTATTGCGATCTGGGGATAGCACCGGCAGATAGCAGTGTTTGCCCATCATCAGTGCCAGTTTTAACAGCGGTTGCGGATCTATCTCACCGTCATTGGGCAAATACAGGGCAATGTGTTTGGCTCGCAGAAAAAACAGTTGATGACGCAATCGTCGGCAGAGGTTGAAGGCTGCATCGCTTTGTTGCTTTGGGGACAGGCTTCTGCGTCGTTGACGCAATTTTTGTCTGAGTTCTCGGCGGTCATCCATGATGAATAGGATATAAGGTGATGCGGTCTGGCCACAAGTGCCATCAGAAGGGTGGCTACGCCTGAAATATGAAATAGTGGCCCCGAAGGTGCCGCTGTCAACTTGGCCTTGAACCGTAGGGTTCAAGGTGGGAGCTTCTGCAATACCGAAGGCTTTCCGTCGTGCGGACATGCACACTGGCACTGGCGAGAAACACCCGGGATAAAAATTATCGGCTCGAGGACTTGCTGACTGGCCTGCACTCCAGGGTTGCTTCTATTATAACTCGCCCAGATTGCATGAGTAGTCTTGTATTGCAGCTGGAAAGATGCTCTGAGATGGAATCAGAATGCGCAGGCGTTACAAGTCGCTCAGCTTTTGGGTAAATGGCTTAGGACAGCTGGTCCAGGGCTTGACTCAGTCGCTCATTGAGCGCTTCGAGGCGTTCTTCGCTGAGATTACTTTGTTGAGTTTGAGACTGTGATTGTTGCAGCTCATAGCTGAGATTCAAGGCTGCCATCACTGCGATTCGTTCCAGTCCTATAACGCTTCCGGAGCCTTTGATTACCCGCATGCGGTTATCCAACTCTTGGGCCGCTTGGGTCAGCGCCATGCGCTCATCTGGAGGGCAGGCCACCTGATATTCCTTATCCAGGATCTTTACAAAAACGGTATCGTTGCTCATGCGTCAGATTCCAGAGCCTTGAGGCGCGTGATCATGGCTTCCACTCGATTGCGGGCCAGTTCGTTTTTCTCAATCAGGCGAGCCCGTTCCTGATGCCACTCGGTTTCCTGTTGTTTGTAGGACCGGTTTTCTTCCTGCAGACGATCGCACAGGGTCAACAGCTGCTCTAGCTTGCCTTCCAGTGTTTCTAGCAATTGATCTGTCATGGATGTGAACCGGTTCGGTGGTTAGATTGGGTGTCGCGATTGTCGTAACAGTCCGGTCACGACTTCTGTAACTATATGGTGCCCTTCGTAAGGGGTCAATAAATCTTGAAGTAGATTCTAGCTTTTGTGATCTAATTGTCAGTAATTAAAGCCAATATTCTAATTTCTGCAACTGATGGCTCGGAGCCGGTTGCGGGTTGTTGGTGTCGCTCGAAGGGGTTGTCGGGCGTTTGCTGCACTGATTCGTGCTAATATGAAGGCCTTTTTGCCTCCTATCGACCAAGGTTGTATGTCTCCATGAGTAGTGTTGAATCCCTGATCAGTTTTGAATTGTTAAACCATCTGCTGGTGCCTGTGGGTGCCCTCAATAGCCCGGCAGAACTGCACGGTATGTTGACTGGCAAGTTGGCTGGTGGTCAGCGCCTGGAAGGCGAGGAGTGGCTGACTCAGTCGTTGGAGTTCCTGGATGTTATTACCAACGAAGAGCATGGTGTGGAGAGTGATCCGGAAGGTAAAGTGCAGGCGGAACTGGCGCGCTTGTATCACGTAACCCTGGCGCAACTGCAGGATCAAGGCTACAGCTTTCAAATGTTGTTGCCGGATGACGAGGCTGATATGGAAGACCGCACTCGCGCCGTGGGCGAATGGTGTCACGGTTTCCTTACCGGATTTGGCAGTGCAGGTATTGATCCCAACGCCAAATTTTCAGAAGACGCTGCCGACGCCTTGCGGGATATGGCCGCAATTGTCAGTATTGGTGACGGGGGCGATGAGGAAGAAGAGGAAGCCGAGGCTAGCCTTTTTGAAATCGTCGAATACGTGCGCATGGCAGTGCTGACGTTGTTTGCTGATTTTGGCGGTGAGAACTCCGCTGAGAAACCGGCAACGCTTCACTAGCTTCATAACTCAGTATGGTTCGGTCAGGTAGAAAACCGCAGTTGTCATTCCCGCGAAAGCGGCGATCTCTGTGGTGAGGTATCTGGATTCAACAAGGGCCCGCTCTCGTGGAGACGATCGGACAGCTGAAGTGAACAGGATTGCGCCAGATAACCGAAAACCAAATAATAATTTCCTATGAGTATCACCAAAAAAGAATTCCAACGCCGCCGCAAGGCGCTAATGGAGCAGATGGAACCCAACAGTATTGCCATTCTGCCCTCTGCTCATGAAAAGATCCGTAGTCGGGATACCGAGTATCTGTTCCGTCAGGACAGCGACTTCTTTTACCTGACGGGCTTTACTGAACCTGAGGCCGTGGCGGTGCTGATGCCCGGTCGTGAGCACGGTGAGTTCATACTCTTCTGCCGCGAGAAAGATCGCGAGCGTGAGATCTGGGATGGTTTTCGGGCCGGTCCTGATGGTGCTATCGAAGAGTACAAGGCCGACGATGCCTTTCCAATCGACGATATCGACGACATTTTGCCGGGATTGATCGAGGGGCGTGAGCGTGTTTACTACGCTCTGGGAAAAGACGCCGATTTTGATCATCAGGTTATGAATTGGGTCAACACCATTCGCGCGCAGGTGCGTAGCGGAGCTACGCCGCCTGGGGAATTTCTGGATCTCGATCACTTTCTGCACGATATGCGCCTTTATAAAAGTGCGGCCGAGATACGCATTATGCGCGAGGCCGGTGAAATATCCGCGCGAGCTCATGCGCGTGCCATGAAATTCTGCCGGCCAGGTGTTTATGAATACCAGCTGGAAGCGGAGATTCTGCACGAATTTGCCATGAATGGTGCCAGGTTTGCCTCTTACAGTACCATCGTCGGTGGCGGCGAAAACGCCTGCGTATTGCACTACATCGATAATAACGAAAAGTTGAAAAAAGGCGATTTGGTATTGATTGATGCCGGTTGCGAATTGAATCACTACGCTGCCGACATTACCCGTACTTTCCCGGTGGGAGGTAAGTTTTCGACAGAGCAAAAGGCCCTTTACGAGCTGACATTAAAGGCCCAGGACGCGGCGTTAGCGGAAATTAAACCAGGCAATCATTGGAATGATCCGCACGAGGCTTCGGTGAGGGTTATTACCGAAGGCCTGCTGGAGCTTGGTCTGCTGCGTGGGGAACTGGCTGACCTGATTGAGAGCGAAGACTACAAAGAGTTTTATATGCACCGTATCGGCCATTGGTTGGGTATGGATGTTCACGATGTCGGTGACTACAAAGTAGGCGGTGAATGGCGAGTCTTAGAGGCAGGCATGTGCATGACCGTTGAGCCGGGCATCTACGTGGCTCCGGACAATCTCAATGTGGAGCAGAAGTGGCGTGGTATCGGTATTCGCATTGAAGACGATGTGCTGATCACCAAAGATGGCTGCGAAATACTGACTGCTGCGGTCCCCAAAACGGTTGAAGAAATCGAGGCATTGATGGCCGGTGAGAAGTCTGAATGACCCAGTCGAAGCCTGAAGTGGATATCGCCATCGTCGGTGGCGGTATGGTTGGCGCTGCGATGGCGGCGCTACTGTCCCATATAAATCGAAATTGGTGTATCACTCTATTCGAACATTTTGCCTTCCCCGCCCCGGGCAAGGTGGCTTTTCAACCCAGTTTTGACGACCGCTCAACCGCCATTGCCAGGGGAAGTATTGAACTGTTACAGGGCATAGGGCTGTGGCAAACCTTGCAGCAACAGGCGACCCCTATTCGTCAGGTACATGTGTCTGATCGTGGTCACTTTGGCGGCAGTGTTATCGACGCCGCAGATCTGGGGATGGAGTCTGTAGGGGCGGTTGTGGCAAACGCCTGGCTGGGACAGGTGTTGATTCAGCATCTGCACAGCTGCGACAACGTCGTGTTGCGTGCGCCGGCTCAAGTAGAGCGTATCCAACCACTGGTTGACGGGGCCAGCATACATTTCTCTATGGATGGAGCTGCGCAGCAGCTCGATACCCAGTTGGTCATAATTGCCGACGGTGCCGATTCGCCGCTGCGTACCAGTCTCGGTATCGACGTGGATATCACCCCTTATCATCAGGCAGCGATTATCGCCAATGTGGCTCTGGCGGAGCCGCATTGTGGTGTTGCCTATGAGCGTTTTACCGACCAAGGGCCGATGGCTCTGTTGCCTCTCGGCGGAGTTGAAGGGCAACAAAGTGCTTTGGTGTGGACTCAGCCGACTGCTCAGGCCAATGAAATTTTGTCTTTGAGTGATTCCGATTTTTTGCAGGTGCTGCAGCAGCGCTTTGGCTTCCGCCTCGGGCATATGATTGGTGTCGGTAAGCGCGATAGCTACCCTCTGCAATTGATGGTGGCGAAAGAACAAGTGCGCTCCGGGATAGCGGTGATGGGCAACGCCGCGCATTTCCTGCACCCGGTGGCAGGGCAGGGATTCAATTTGGCGCTGCGCGACTGCGCAGCACTGGCTGATATCCTAGCTCGTGCCCAGCGGCAAGGACAGAACCTGGGCGCGCTATCGGTACTGCAACGGTATGAGCAGGCGCAGCTTCTGGATCAGCAGGCGACTATCCAGTTCAGCGATAAGCTCACCAAGCTGTTTAGCAGCTCCGCGCTGCCGGCTGCAGCGCTCCGCGCCCTGGGCTTTTTGGGTTTGGAGGGGCTACCGCCGGCAAAGCAGTTACTGGCGGCGCAAACCATGGGGCAGGCTGGGCGACGCCCCCTGCTTGATCGTTAATGACGAACAACCAAAAACAATTCGAGAGACGATGACTAACGCACATACTTCAGCGACGGTGGATCTGAATTTTGATGTGGTAATTGTGGGGGCCGGGTTGGTGGGAGCCAGCATGGCTTGCTCATTGGCGACCCATCCTGACTGCGAAGGCTTGTCGATCGCGCTGATTGAGGCCGCAGAGCCTTCCGAGCCCTATTCAGGAGACAATTTTGATCCGCGGGTCGTGGCATTAACCCATGCTTCGCGAGAATTGCTGGAGTCTGTAGGAATTTGGGGTGACGTGAAAAATCATCGAGTCTGCGCATACACCGATATGCATGTATGGGACGCCGATGGAACCGGCCAGATTCATTTCGATGCACGGGAAGTGCAACAGGATTGCCTTGGTCATATCGTCGAGAACAGCATTATTACCTCACTGCTGTGGCAGCGTATGCAGCAGCTGGATCGCATTACCCTATTGCACCCGGCGAAGCTGGATAAAATTTATCACAACGCTTCCGCGGGCAATTGCACGATTGCTCTCGAGGATGGCCGCAATGTGAATAGTCGATTGTTGGTCGCCGCCGATGGTGCCAGCTCTCGAGTTCGGTCATTGTTGAGTATGGAAACTCGCGAGTGGGACTATGGCCACAACGCCATCGTCTGCACGGTAAAAACCGAGCGCCCTCATCAGTTCACGGCCTGGCAGCGTTTTTTGGAGACGGGTCCGCTGGCGTTTTTGCCGATGCAGGTTGGTAACGTTGCTGAGTTCGATGAACACCACAGTTCGATCGTTTGGTCGGCGAAAACCGACGTCGCAGATTACCTGATGGGTCTGCCAGATGAAGCGTTCAAAGAAAAGTTGGGCGAGGCATTCGAAGGCAAACTGGGCACCATAGAACATGTGTCCAAACGGTTCAGTTTCCCGTTGCGACAGCGCCAT
>Ga0256829_1002914_pt1 | contig 12319 bp, 15 predicted proteins | sample 131447metaG_FD_185979 | JGI IMG/M metagenome (GOLD analysis project Ga0256829, IMG submission 185979) | Hydrothermal vent microbial communities from Lau Basin, Pacific Ocean - 131-447 | ecosystem: Environmental > Aquatic > Marine > Hydrothermal vents | place: Pacific Ocean: Lau Basin | collected... | reverse complement strand
ATTATAGAGACTCGATGTGTAAACCCTGCTGTCAATGCGACCATCTTTCCAGGCACCGCTATCAATGCTATCGGCTCTGCACGCCAAGTCATCAGTAACTGGTATTGGTCTGCATCTCCGGTGAGCTATTCTCCCACAGAAGCGTGGCTGCTCGATTTTTCAACTGGCAGCAACAAGCGGACCAATAAGAAAGGTAAACTCAACCACTATACGCCTACATCTCGCGGCGGTTTCTATGTGCGTTTAGTTCGCGGCGGTCACTAACGGCTCCATAGCTAAGGAGACATTTGTATATAACCAACATATGCACGGAGGAATTTGGGATGCTGTTGTTGTCGTGATTGGGACTATAATTATGGGGACATAATACATAATTAAACCTATTCATAAGCCTAGAGTGGCAACTTTCTAACACAAAATCAAAAATTATATATTACGCACCCATAACTCGGTATGGGTCGTGAAGGCATTCATTCTGCCATGCTTGAAATGAGTGTTGAAAAAATGATTATAACACGCCAATTGTAACCTAAAACACCTGTATTTTTACGATTTAACCTTACACAAATATGAATAGCCAGAGCTTATCTTACTTTTCCACAGGGTAACCAGCAGCACGCCAACCACGCATACTTGCAGGAACATTTTCTACACTGCCAAACCCTGCATTCACTAGCATCTTGGATGCCTTACCAGCACGTACCCCTGACTCACAATACACATACAAACGCTTACCTTTGGGCACTTCAGACAAACGCTGCTGTAATTGCTGAACAGGAATATTCACAGCATCAGGCACATGCCCTGCTGCATACTCTTTGGGCGTGCGTACATCCAAAAAGACAAATGGAATCGGCGAGTCTTTACCCTGTTTCCAATGCGCATAGGCATGCTCAATAGATGTATTCTCATAACCACTCACTGTTTGCTCACCCTCACCACAGGCGGAAACAGCCAATGGTAAAGCTAGCATCATAAGCAGTAATAGTGTTTTGATCCGTTCCATCATCATTCCCCTTTATCACATGGCTTGCATGTCGTTGCCCCCAACAAAGCATACGCAGGACAAAATTTAATGCTCGCTGTTAGAATCAAAATCGCTCCCACCACATCAGCCACATAATTCCATGGCTCTTCAATGCCAGCCATTATCCCAGCTGCCAATACGCACGCGCCAATGACGGTACGAATAATTCTGTCTGTACATCCCAAATTTGCTTTCATAACAGTCTCCTATCACTTCTCATAAAGTAAGCATATCATAGTTTTAAAGCATAAGACTTCAGTGACTTTGTTACAGTTTTTATCTCATTAAAGTCATTAAAACAAGGCTCGAAAAGAAGGTGATAGACGTTGTGTCGTTCATTCATCAGCCTTATTACACCCACAATCTCGAACACGAAGGCTTCTACTTATCTGCTGAATACAATGTGGAATTTAACGATAAAGCCCCTCAAGAGCATAGCATTCAACAAAATTACATTTGTTCTTCTTTCTTATTCATGCTGCAATAGCGTCTTAAAACATTGAGAGGAATCCATGAAAAAGAAAATGCATATGACCACAAAAATCCTTATTTGGATGGCAGCTGGGCTTGTCACAGGAAGCCTGATTAATACCTTTGCTTCTGAAACTGCATGGGTTCAGGATTATCTTGTCCTTGGCTTATTTCATGTACTTGGTGCGATGTTTATCAACCTGCTTAAAATGCTCGTTGTCCCCTTGGTTACATTTTCACTGATTTGCGGCGTTTGTGGTATTGGAGATATTAACAAACTCGGTCGTGTTGGTGGCAAAGCCTTTGCCCTATTTATGCTTACCACAGGACTTGCCATTACTTTGGCGATTGTCGTTTCCAGTATCTTTGCACCTGGCGAAGGCTTTGAACTTGCACAAGCCTCAACAAGCAATTTTACAGCCCCTGTATCCCCACCACTCACGCAAGTATTTATTGATTTAGTCCCAAGCAATCCTATCGCCGCTTATGCCGAAGGAAACATGCTTCAAATCATCTTTTTTACTATTTTGTTTGCAGTTTGTATTTTGATGGTCGGTGAAACTGGCAAACCCATCATTGATGCCTGCGAACGCTTGAATGAAGTCATGATGAAAGTAGTGAATGTTGTGATGCAATTGGCTCCCTATGGCATTTTTGCACTCATGGCGAAGACTTTCTCCCTACAAGGTCTAGGTATGATTCTTCCCATGATGAGCTATTTCGCTGTCTTGGTATTTGTCTTGATTTTACACGCTACGGGAACACTCATGATATTGCTCAAAGTATTGGGCAGGGTAAGTCCACTCACTTTCCTGAAAAAAATGCGCGGCACACAAATTTTTGCATTCAGCACATCCAGCTCCAACGCTACGATTCCAGTCACCTTACAAGCAGCTGAGAAACGTCTCGGTGTGGATAATTCCACAGCCTCATTTATCGTGCCTTTTGGCGCGACTATCAATATGGATGGCACAGCCATCATGCAAGGCGTAGCAACGGTATTTATTGCCAATGTTTATGGCATTGATTTGGGTTTAAGTGGTTACCTTACTGTGATTGGCATGTCTGTTTTGGCATCCATTGGTACTGCAGGTGTCCCAGGTGTTGGGTTAATTATGTTAGCGATGGTCTTTGCCCAAGTTGGACTTCCTATTGAAGGCATTGCCCTGATTATGGGCGTGGATCGCTTGCTTGATATGATTCGTACGGCAGTGAATGTTACAGGTGATGCAACGATTACAACCATTGTCGCACGTAGTGAAAACAGCATTGATATGGATGTGTTTAATAATCCTGATGCAGGTACGATAGAAGAAGTACATCTGGCAGATGTGCAACAATCGCTGAAAGCCTAATTGGAAAAAAGTCAGGTATTGTAAGATACACAATCATTTCTACGACCAGTAAGGCATGTATATATCGTTCAAAGATTTACGCATTGCCATGTATGCCATATCCGTGTTCTTGGTAGCCCCCTATGCTGTTGAAGCTTCCAACAACACACCGCAAGAAAATAATAATTCATGGCAACAGCTATCGCCCAGTTTGCGTATCGGCGGTAGTGCACGCTATCGCTATGAAGCCAAACAAGATTTTCAATTCGGTTCGCCTACAGCAGGCAATAGTCAGGATTATTGGTTACAACAACTTCGCCTTCATATACTTTGGCAACCATCATCCAATATAGGTCTTTTTGTTGAAGCCCAAGACGCACGTATTTTCCAAGCCTTTAGTCGGCATGTGATTGATAACCGTAAAACACCCAATATTTTTGAAGACCACCTTGATATACACCAAGCCTACCTCGATATTAAAACCCATGGCATGGATGAAAGCTCTCGTATCCGTATTGGTCGTCAGAAATTCAACCTAGGAGCATTACGTATGGTTGCATCCTTGGAATGGGTAAACACAGCCCGTGTTTGGGATGGTATTCGCATGACCAGCCAACTTGGAAAACACAACACACTTGATGTTTTTTCTTCCCGTCTTGTTCCTGTTAATCCAACTGAATTCAACAATCATAAAATAACCAAAAGTCGTTTTTTTAACAGCAGCTTCCATGGCATTTACTATACAAATAAAAATCAACTTTTCGCACATACCCAATTCGAATTATATGCACTGCTTCGCGAAGAAGCGACAGTGGGAGATCGTGTTTTCACATGGGGAAACCGCGCTGCCTACAAACAAGATACATGGGATGCCGATTACGAAGTCATGCTGCAAACAGGTAGTTATGGCAATCTTACCCAGCGTGCCTACGCATTGCATGTCGGAGCAGGTTACACCTTTGATACGATGCAAACCCATATGTCCACAGCTTACAATTTTGGTAGTGGTGATAGCAATGCATCAGACAACACTCACCAAACCTTTGATAATCAATACCCACTCAACCATGCCTATTATGGTTATATGGACTTTTTCTCATTGCAAAATATGCATAATGTTGAAGTTGTTGCGCAAACCAATATTGCCCAAACATGGAAGTTACGTGCTGCATGGCAAGGTTTTTGGCTTGCCAAACCTAGTACAGATGCTTGGTATAACGCAGGAGCTGGCATTACACGCCCTGCCAGTGTTGGCGCATCACACAAAGTTGGTGATGAAATTGATATTACCTTAAAACACACGTTTCCTGCTATTTCTAGCACCATGTATATTGGTTACAGCCATTTTTTCACAGGTGCCTATATCGCCCAGACTGGCAGTAGTAAGGATGCTGATTTTATTTTTACACAACTAAAAGCAGTGTTTTAAGCTATGAAAAAACTTCTGATATTATGCATCTACCTATGGGTAAGTCAGGCAGCCTATGCAAATACATGGATTAATATTCCAGCAGGTGATTTCCTTATGGGTAGTACACCCGAACAAATCGAGGAAGGCTATCGCATTAGCCAACAAGGTTATGCCCATGATGGTGTACGTGTGGCACATTGGTTTGACGGTGAATCGCCACAAACGACTGCCCATACCAAAGCATTTAGAATCATGCAAACCCCTGTCACACAAGCAGAGTATGCTGTTTTTATCAACGAAACAGGGCATCGCGCACCCTTTGTTAGCCCCAAACAATGGCAAAGCTACCATCTTGTCCATTCTTATAATCATGTGAAACCCTATTTATGGCTAGATAAAGAAGTGCCGCAAAATAAAGCCAATCACCCCGTCGTTCTTGTCAGCCTAGATGATGCTCAAGCCTATGCCCACTGGTTATCCAAAAAAACAGGGAGGGGTTTAAGCTTGCCATCAGAAAAACAATGGGAAAAAGCCATGCGCGGAGATAAGGGCTACTTATACCCTTGGGGTAACACGTACCGCAGCGACTATCTCAACAATGCCGATCAAACTCCCGATGGAACACTTCCTGTCGGCTCCTTTCCACAAGCGGCTAGCCCCTATGGTGTACTCGATGGTGCAGGGCAAGTCTTTGAATGGACGCGTGATATAAACAATAATCGAGCCACCGTTAAAGGTGGAAGCTGGGATGATCATGGCGGTGTTTGTCGCCCAGCGGCGCATCATCAACGCCCTATCACACTCAAACATATTTTAATCGGCTTTCGCTTGGTGGACATGGACACATTGTAAGCAATATTTGGCTTCATACTGGAAAGGTAGTGATGTATTCGCCACACTAACGGCATGCAAGATACTATTATGATAGAAGAAGAAATGAAGCTCATTAAAGTGAGTGTGCAAACATTGTTTGAGCGACACCGCATAAGTTTGCCTGGCATTTTGGGAATGACTGCAATTTTGTTATTTGCATATCATCATATTGATAAAATTCAATTGGCTCTCTGGGCATCCATGATTGGGTTAAATGCATTGCTTCAATGGTATTGTATTAGCTCTTATTTTATGAATCCTACGAGATTTAAACCCTATACTTGGGCGCGTCTGTTAACCTTATCTTCGGGGATATTAGCCATAGTGATGGGTCTTAGCGTCTTATTCTTCCTTGATTTGAATAATAAAACAGAAGTTTTACTGGTAACACTATTTCTTATTGGCCCTATTTTTGGATCAGCAATATTCGCAGCACCTTATTTCCCCATTCACTTCTTCTGGTGTATCGGTTCGATGATGCCATTGGTGTGTTACTTTATTTTTTCAGGTGTCACAAACTTTATTATTTTGGGTTTTGCACTCTTGCTGGCTGCATTACCCTCTGCACTCATTCTCGGCGGTATACTCACTAAAGAATTCAAACGCGGTTTGCGTACCCATTTCGAGAACACTCGACTGATTGAGGAATTGCGTTACGAAAAATTAAAGGTTGAAAATATCAGTCGTGACAAATCACGTTTTCTAGCTGCTGTTAGTCACGATTTGCGCCAACCTTTACACGCACTTGATTTATTTCATTCCAGCCTAAAATCCAAACTTGATAAAAAAGAACAAAAAACATTACTTGATTTGGCGAGTCATTCAAGTCACGCACTGGGTGAAATGCTCGGTGAGCTTATGGATATTGCCCGTTTAGATGCTGGAAAAATAAAACCTGAACTAAAAACTATACATCTAACATCACTACTCAAAGAGTGTACAGATGAGATACAACCGCTAATAAATGAGAAAGGTCTAAAATTGCGTATTCGCTTGCCACGCAAGGAGTGTGTAAATAGCGATCCTATTTTGCTTAAGCGCATCATGCGCAATTTACTATCCAATGCGATCCAACATACAGAAAGCGGTGGTATACTACTTGGCACACGCATACGCGGTAATCGCATACATATCGAAATCCACGATACTGGATCGGGCATTAGCGAAACGCAATTACCGTATATTTTTGATGAATTTTATCAAGTTAATAACCCAGAACGTGACCGAGAAAAAGGCTTAGGTCTGGGCTTGGCAATTGTGCGACGAGTCGCCAATGTTCTTAATTATAACATCAATGTTCGCAGCCAGCTGGGTAAAGGTTCCTGCTTTTCTATCTCCGTACCGCTTTGTGACACAATAGATGAACATCCTCAAGAGATTACAACACAACCCGAAATGAATGTCGATGTCGTAGGTTTGTTTGTGCTTGTTGTTGATGATGATCGCATTATTTTACAAGCGATGCGTGAACTTTTACTTAGCTGGGGCTGTGAGGTATTGCTGGCTACAAGTGCAGTAGATTTGCTTGCTGAATTAACAACGCATCATTATCCACCTGCCGATTTACTGATTTCCGATTACCGCTTGCGCAACGAACATACAGGGCTTGAAGTTGCCGAGGCTGTTCAGAAACACTTTCCCAATAAGACACCAACGCTAATTATCAGCGGTGATGTACATCCCGAAGTGCAAGCTAAAGTCAAAAAGGCAGGGTATCATTGGCTAGAAAAACCTGTACGAGATGATGTGTTGAAGCAAACGATTTCAAATCTAGCAGCCTGAGCCTAACTATTCAGACCTAAAATTTCTCTTGCGCGTATACCTGCCTGTACGCGGTTATCCACATCCAGTTTGGATAAAATATCGCTGACATATTGCTTTACTGTGCCTTCGGTTAAATGCGCACTCTCGGCAATTTCTTTGTTGCTCATGGCATCTGCCAAAAGGCGTAAGATTTTTTGTTGTTTTTCATTGAACTGAGGCGTTTGGGAAGACATCACACCTGCTGGTATAGCAGTTTTTCCCTTTAAAATATCCCGAATCGCATCAAGCATGACAAAACCATCACCAGATTTAGGTACAAAGCCTGCCGCACCTGCTTCAATACAACTACGAATCGCTATTTTATCTTCATTAGCAGAAATTACCAAAATTGGAATATCAGGCCAATCAGCATGCAAGCCTCGAATCGAATCCACACCGTCTAAGCCAGGCATATTCAAATCAAGCATAATCAGCCTTGGCTGAAGACCTCTATCCAAGCATTGCCGCACCTCACCATGGCTAGTCGCCGTAATGATATTATATTCAGAACCTTCCGTTTCTAACCAACGTTTGATGCTCTCACGAAATAGCCCATGATCATCAGCCAATAGAATAGTCATCATTTTTCCCCTAACAACAGAGTTTAGAAACTAACTTTGGTTAGTCAACTTACTTACTAAAGAGAATTATAAATATTGCGCTTGGAACTTGAATGCAGGATTATTCATAATTTCAATAAGTTAATTAAAAATATTTAAAGCTTGCTGAACTTCCATCGTTATCTTTTTTAATACAATAATATCATAAGATTTGGTAGGCACTGCACCCCAAACTGGTGCAGGCCATGCAGCATCTGTGCGGAACCGAGCTACATGATGCACATGCAATTGTGGAACCATATTCCCCAAAGCTGCGACATTGATTTTATCGGGTTTAAATAGCTCGACCATCACACGTGAAACCTGTGAAGACTCTTGTATCAGAAGCTGTTGATCTTGTTCACTTAGCTGATAAATTTCAGAAATATTTTCACGCTGTGGCACAAGAATTAGCCAAGGGTAATTGGCATCGGGCATTAAAAGCACTGCACATAAATCCAGTTGCCCCAATACAATACAGTCTTTTTCTAGCTGTGGGTGTAATATCATGATTTTTTCCACTCCCTACTGGCACGAATCACATCTTTGGGGCGACCAATATCGAACCATTGTCCGCGATGTAATAAACCTGCACAGCATTGTTTTTCCATTATATTTTTCATCGGTTCCAACAAAGAAAAAGAAGTGTTTTTGGGATATACATTTAATACATTATCGTGCCAAATAGACACGCCTGAAAAAGTATAACGTGGCTGCCCTTGCAAGTTTACCAATCCCTTTTTGATTGCAAAATCACCTTCAGGGTGATGGGCTGGATTTGTGACCAATGCCAAAGCACAACCATCTTCAGGACATCGCCTTGCCAACATTTGCACATCAACATCTGCCAAAACATCGGCATTATGCACCAATACGAGACCTTCCCCAGATAGCTTGTCCAATGCAGTTCGCACACCGCCGCCAGAATCTAATAGTTCACTTTCTTGGCTAAAAATAAGATTTACACCCCATTTCGATCCATTCCCCAAATAATCCATTAAAATATCAGCATGATGGTGGGTATTCACAGCAATCTGACGAATACCTTGCCCAACAAGTTGTCGTATCACATGTGCAATAGCTGGTTCACCCTGAATATTCATCAATGCTTTAGGCTTATTGCGTGTCATCCATTTCAAACGTGTTCCCAAGCCCGCCGCTAGAATCACGGCACGATCAACCTCTTTTTCAACGTACAAGATAAGCTCCTTCTGCCAAGTCTATCATATTCGTCAGCATCGAATTAATTGGCATGGCAATGCCAAGCTTCTTGCCCTGCTCAACAATATAACCATTCATTGCTGCAATTTCTGTCGGTTTTTCACATGACATATCCTGCCACATACTGCTTTTTACCTCACCAGCTTCGCACGTCATCTGCATATGTTTATCTACCATATTCTCATCAAGCTTGATTCCCACAGCTTCTGCAACAGCCATAACTTCCAGCATCGCAGCACGTACCCAAGCAGACATTTCATTATGCAAAGCAACATCACGAGCATAACGCTTGCTGAGTGCCGTTACTGCATTAAAACCACAGTTCCAAAGCATTTTCTGCCAAACTATTGTGTGCATATCTTTTTCAATTTTGGCATCCACATCTGCTTTTTTCCAAGCATCTCGTAAAGATGTTAAAATATTATCATTATCACCATGCCAGTTACCCAAACGAATATGACCCGCTGCTGAATGAATCACATGCCCCGCTTTTTCGATACGCACACCAATAAAAGCCGATGCTGCTAGCACACAGTGCTTGGGGAAATATATTGACACCTGATTGGCTGCTTGCACACCATTTTGTAATGTTAACCATGTCACTTCTGGATTTACGACATGCAATAATGATTCACACATATCATCCAATTGCGTTGTCTTACAACACAATAAAATCACATCGCAATCCGCCAATATTTCAACATCATCACTGACATTCACGCTGAAAACTTCTTGTTTGTCGGCACTTTCATAACAAAGTCCTGTATTCTGTAATGCTTGCAAGTGAGCACCACGCGCCAAAAACACCACATCCAATCCAGATCGTTGCAAAGCTAGCCCATAAAAGCAACCCACCGCCCCAGCCCCTGCAATACCAATGCGCATCTTTACGCTATTTTGTTTCATGGCTGAAATATGTCATAGAGACACCAGCTTTCAAACAACCACGTCATATTACTTCTTACATTTTTTACCACAGAGGGCGCAGAGAACACAGAGGTGAATATATGTTGGGACAACTAACCCCTTGCCCAAGATGCGCCGAAACGTCAGTTTTCAAAAGGTTGAGCGCAGTAACACGCGCCCTTTTGAAAACTGTAAGTGTAGGATAAAGCAGATTGCCAGGGTGCCCTTCTTTGGTTCTTTCTTGGGCACAAGAGATATGTTTATAGTACAATTTGATTCCTTACTTCTTCTGCAAACAAGAAAGAATGAAGATTTTGCTGCAAGATTTAGTTTCACATAGCCCCATAAGCCTGCAAAAACAAATGAATCACGGCATAATCGTTGCTATCTATAAGGTTTCTTATTTCTGAGATAAATTCATCCATAATGCGTCCACATACGAATCACCTTAATCACCTTCTCTTGCTCATACACCTGATAAATCAAACGATGCTGAATATTGATTCGCCGAGAATATGCACCTGCCAAATCACCTATCAGTTTCTCATAAGTAGGGGGATGCTGATATGGATTATTTTCTACCATGGCTAAAAGTTTCTCAGCTTTTTTCTTTAACCCTGATTGCACCAGCCGCTTGGCATCTTTCTGAGCTTGTTTGGTATAGACGGTCTCCCACTTCACCAGTCAAGCGTATCCGAACATTCTGAAATATCCGCATCCAAACCTTCGCGAATTGATTCGCGCATACCTGGCATCGAAAGCAAGTATAATGTTTCATTGATTGCTGCCCAATCTTCCTCAGATAGCAGCACCGCATTGTTTCGTTTGCCGGTAATCACAATAGGATCATGCGAATCCGCAGCTTGATCGATAAGCTTATACAGGCTGGAACGCGCTTCCGTAGCATTATAAATTTGCATCGCACACCTCCAAAAAACAAAGCGTACGTAATTACGCTAACCGTGTCAAAACATAACACTTGCTTACCCCCCCGCAAGTATAGTGCCACCTTCATTTTAATATAAGGGAGTTGAACATGCTTACAGACTTTCATCTTTCGGGCATTTCGATCGGTGTCGATGCAGCGATTATCTTTGTCGCATGGAAGCTTTTTAACGCTCGAAAAGAAGACATCAAAAAAGAAAAGAAAGAGCGCATAGAGTCTAACACTGAAGCAATTTTTGCCGATTTAATGGCTGCCGATAAACTCATTGATGACCTATTCAAATCAATCCATGCGCAGGCTCCATTTGAACATTTAGTGAAAATTCACGAGCAAATTTGGTGTTTATTAAAAAAGCTAAAACTAACAGCCGCAATCAAAGGAACACCTGAGCTATATAATGCTATTGATGAAAACACAGGGCATTATCGCACAGCAATGGAAGATAAATCCGACCCCATACTTGGCATATATTCATTAGCTCTTTTATTAGTCGATATCATGCAAGGACTCCAAGAAAGCAAAGAGGTTATTGATGATTATATCAAAGATAGATTTACTCTAACCCCAGAAGAAATAAGAAAGGAAGTCCAAGCCAAACTCAACAACTAAGAACAAGGAGAAAACATGAGTGTCACCCAAATACAAATGCAAGAATGGAAGGCTATATGCCCCAAATGCTCACATATCCAGTATTCTGAAAAGGATAACAATACATTTTGTGGCAATTGCAATGCTCCAGCAATCATGACATACGGCAAGCCGAGTAATGGTCGTTGGACAAGCGATGAGGCAAGACGGTCATGGAGGCAATTGCAATGCAGCAAAGGCTGCGGATGGGACTGCAACAGCGTAAAATGTTCAAAATGTGGAACAACGATTAAAGGGGATTATTTTCAGGGAAGTACAAAATGGTGCTTTGTTGCCACTGCATGTTTCGAAGATGAAGACCACCCAACAGTAGAAACATTAAGATACTTTAGAGATACAACCTTATCAGCTTCGCACCTTGGCAGAAAATTCATTGCATTTTATTATGTCAATGGACCAAAGATAGCAAATTTTGTGAATCGACTTCCATTTCTAAAACAAATGATTAAACCCATCCTTAACCTTATGGCTAAACAAATCGAAAAGAAAAAGAATCCTTCATAGCAAATGATGGCGCGCAGCTTTTTTTATCGTTAAGCTCAAAGGCTGTGCGTCATTAATATTTGATTGATAACGCTTGTTTATTTCATTACGTTATGTCGCCATATGAGCCCTGAGAACACGCATGTCTTACACCATGATTTTCCACGACTATACGCTGAGCTTGATAGTTTTGAGTGTGGCGATGAATATTTTGATCGTATCTACAAGCTTTCATACAAACTGTGCCAATTAGCAGAGCAAAAAGACTACGAGCCTGAAGATTTATGTTTTGATGAAGGTGATGGTATTTATCCGCGAATTACACAGGTGAAAGTGAAATACGGTGAATTAAGAATTTACGCCCACGCTCTTGCCAAAGGTATGCAGAAGCATATTGATGCAATAGCCGTATAATATTGTCTTACCTTGGTTATACTTAAAAACACCTCATTAACTTGTTTACCCCTTCATGTTATGGTGCGCTCACTTTCAACTTCAGTTAGGAGCCTCCATGCCAAGCAACGAACAAAACGAAGATCAGAAAAAAGCCTTGTTACGTCAAGATGCACTGGACTATCACCGTCTCCCCACACCTGG
>Ga0256829_1002913_pt1 | contig 12319 bp, 12 predicted proteins | sample 131447metaG_FD_185979 | JGI IMG/M metagenome (GOLD analysis project Ga0256829, IMG submission 185979) | Hydrothermal vent microbial communities from Lau Basin, Pacific Ocean - 131-447 | ecosystem: Environmental > Aquatic > Marine > Hydrothermal vents | place: Pacific Ocean: Lau Basin | collected... | reverse complement strand
TGCTTAGATTTCAATGATCTCAAACGATTAAAAATTGCTCTTTATTAGTCCTAAACATTAGGTCTATCCGTTTGTGGAGGGGAATTATAGGAGAATTTTTTGTTAATGTCAAGGGGTTTGGAGGAAGTTATATTAATTTTTTTGCATTTTGTATTAGAATGTTTATTTTTTTCTCATAATGCTGCATATCTTTTTTTGTTTTTGCTTCAAATCTAGTTACTAGTACCGGTGTCGTATTGCTTGCGCGAACCAACCCCCATCCGTTTTCAAAAACAATTCTAACACCATCAATATCTATAATATCTTTTATTTTGGGAAAATCTTTTGGCGGATACTGAAGCATCTGTTTAATCATATCTATAATTTTAAATTTTTTCTCTTCCGTGGTTTGGATTTTAATTTCATCAGTTGAAAATGTTTGCGGTAATTTATCTAACTCTGCATCTATATCAATCCCGTCATGCATCAACTCCAAAAATCTTAAAGTTGCATAGATGGCATCATCATAGCCAAAATATCTATGTTTAAAAAATATATGTCCGCTTACTTCACATGCCAAATCGGCACTTAGTTCTTTCATTTTGATTTTTAAATTTGAATGACCTGTTTTATACATAACAACATTAATGCCACGATTTCTTAACTCATCATACATAGTCTGTGAGCATTTAACCTCACCTATAATAGTCGAGTTATCTATTTTCATGGCATACAACAGAGCTAGCATATCACCTTTAATGTTGTGTTTATGAGTAAGTACAGCTATACGATCAGCATCACCGTCATAAGCAAAGGCAATATCCCCTTGTTTTTTTAGAAGTTCTTTTATATCTTTTAAATTTTCACTGACTGAAGGATCCGGATGATGATTTGGAAAAGTACCATCAGGTTCTACATAGATACCGTGGGCATTGAGTCCAAGCCCGTCAAATATATCTTTAATCGCAACACCTGCTACACCGTTGCCGCAGTCATATACAATCTTTTGTTTCATGCCTCGCAGATGTCCAAATTGCTTAATCATATACCGTTTATATAAACCCAAGGCATCTATCTTAGTTATCTCTGTTTTAGCTCCCGATAAAACAACTGCATTATTTACATGTAACGCCAAATCTTGTATTTGTTTGCCAAAAAAAGGTAATTTGTCTATGGTTATCTTGAAGCCGTTATACTCACTTGGATTGTGTGAGCCTGTAATCATAACAGATGCGCTTGGCTGTATGCCGTCAAATGTTTGAAAATTTGCAAAATAGCTTACAGGTGTAGGAATAAGTCCCATATCTAAAACTTTTTTACCTCCTGCATTTAAGCCATGCACAAGATAGTCAAAGAGTATCGGAGAATGACTTCTTGCATCATAGCCTACAGCAACATAATCGCCTTTTATGTATCTGCTTAACACATAACCGATAGCCGTCACACTTTTTTTATCTAGCTCTTGTTCATATATTCCTCTGATATCATACTCTCTGTAAATGCTCATAAAGTGCCTCTAAATAATGTTTATTATCTAAATTATACCATTATATTTGATATTTTAGATAATATTGCTATAATTTATGAAAAATAATATTAATGAAAGATATGCATATATGAATCGTATTTTAATTGTAGAAGATGATAAGGTCTTAGCAAAATTATTATCAAAAAAACTAGAAAGCACGCTTACCTTTAAAACAGATGTTGCATATTCCCTGCATGAAGCCAGACTATTTATCAAGAGATATAATTATTTTGTCGCTTTACTGGATCTTAATTTACCTGATGCGCCTTATGGCGAAGTTGTCGATATTATGCTTGCTAAAAACATCCCTTCTATTGTTTTGAGTGCTGAATTAGACAGCAAAGTAAGAACAAAAATTTTACAAAAAGATATTATCGACTATGTAAAAAAAGGTGATATGGACGAACTTCGATACATTATTGCCGCCGTTGAGAGACTTTACAAAAACACCGAGCATAAAGTATTAATTGTTGATGACTCTCTTGTATTTAGAAACACATTAAAAAAAATGGTTCAAAATCTTTTTTTTAAGGTTGTAGCGGTTGCAAACGGGCAAGAAGCACTACAGATGCTAAAATCAGATAGTCAAATTAAATTAATTCTAACAGATTACAATATGCCGGATATGAATGGTCTTGAATTAACAAAAAAAGTTAGAAAAATATACTCAAAAAATGAAATCAGTATAATTGCCATATCTTCTGATCATAACGGTGAGATATCCGCTTTGTTTTTAAAACATGGGGCGACGGATTATATCACAAAGCCATTTTCAAAAGAAGAATTTTCGTGCAGATTAAACAACGCCATAGAAGCACTTGAAAATATATGGACAATTACCAACAGTGCAAATCGTGACTTTTTAACCGGGTTATATAACAGGAGATATTTTTTTAAAGATATGACCGAATATTTTTATAACGCTAAAATTAAACATGAAAATTTCTGTATCGCGATGATAGATATAGATAATTTTAAAAAAATTAACGATACTTTTGGTCATGATATGGGTGATAAAGTTATCATACGTCTTGCTGAGATCTTACTCCACAACACTAATGAAGGTGATTTAGTATCAAGATTTGGCGGTGAAGAGTTCTGTATTGTTTTAAAAGATATTGAACCGGAGATAGCACTAAAAAGATTGGAAAAAATTAGAACTAAAGTTCAAAAGGCTCTTATATCTAAAGATAATATCGCTTTTACAATCTCAATCGGCGTTTCATTTATACAAGATGATAATCTTGATGAAGCGATTAACATTGCTGATATGATGCTATATAAGGCCAAGCATAATGGAAAAAATATGATTATTGACGATATGGATTTAAATATTGTAACTTAGAAACTAAAAAAGCAGGAGAGGTGAATGAAACTATTAACAATGGCAATATCTATAATATTAACAATTTTTTTTATCTATTTTGGGTACAAAAACCGTCTGCAGTACGATAAAGCACAGATTACTTTTAAAACAATAAAAAGCGCGTCTGACATTAAAATACTTCAAGGCAATACCGTTAAACCTGTGGTTTATAGCTCAGTTGTTTCACTACAACATCTCCCTGTCTCAAAAAAGAAAAAAGCTTTTGTGTCTATTATATTGCCGTCTATTTTACTTATAAAGCAAGAGATAGATATAAGACGTGAAAGAGTCAAAGCAATTTCAACTAAATATATACAAACTAAAAAAGATAAAAAATTTTTAAGCAATCTCTTACGAAGATACAATGCAAAAAATACAGCTCTGCTTTTAAAAAAAATGGTTATGCCCCCAAACAGTTTGATTATAGCTCAAGCTGCTATAGAGAGCGGATGGGGAACATCAAAATTTTTTGTAAAAGGAAATAATGTTTTTGGCATGTGGGCATACAACCCGAGATTTGAAAGCTTAAAAGCATCCGGCACACAACATGGCAGACACGTTCATGTCAGAAAATATAAAACAATCCAACAATCAATCTACAGCTATCTTCTAACTTTAGCATCAAATCCGCTTTATAAAAACTACAGACAAATGCTTCAAATCACAGACAATCCATACAGCCTTGCCAACAAACTGTTAAAATATTCTCAGTTAAGAGAAATTTATATAAAGAGGTTAAAACGAATTTTACGCACAAACGACTTAACGCAATATGACAACTATCATCTTTCTATGTACTAAGCACGGTTTTTATAGAGTATCTTAGATCTTCATCAATGTTATCCATGGATGTTATCATCCATCTAAGATAGCCGGCATCTTCTTTTGCAATGTCTGCTAAGTCTTTACCCTTATATTTACCAAACTTAAATGTTTTAATAAATACGGGTTTTTTTGTGAGCTGGGTCATCTGCTCAACAGGATTTAGCTTGGGAAACTTATCTTTAACAGCTTGTTTTAGTTTGCTAAGAAATAACTTTAATATCAAAACATCGCCCACCGCGTCATGAGCTTGTAGTTTAACACCCCATCTTGATGCCTCTTGCTGCTCTTGTTTATAAATACCCAATTTGTATCTAAAATACTGCAATCTATATGCTTTCTCATCTTCATATACATGCTTAGCACATCTTAAGGTATCTATTAGTTTCATTTTAAGGACGAAGTCTTCTTTAGCCAACATCGCTAAATCAAACGGAGCATTATGGATTATCATATAATTATCAGGCGTATTTAATTCACAAAGTTTTTTATATGCTTTTGTGTCTTTGCATTTGGATTTATCTTGGAGCTTATCGGGCGTAATATGATGTACTTCCATAGCCTCTACAGATACCGGTATATCAGGCTTGCAAAAATCTTCATATACTTCAATTTCCCTGCCGTCTAAAACGAAAAAACCTAATTGTATTATACGATCGCTCTCTCCCGTTCCTGTTGTTTCTGTATCTAGTATGATAAACTTTGCCATTAATTTACCTTCAAATATGGATCTAAAACATAACTCTTTAAAGCTTCTAAGTATCGCTCATCTATCTCAATTTCAAGATAAATCTGATGCATATGATGTAAAATTTTATAGTTACAAAAAGTTAAAATCAGATTTGAGTACCGTTTAGTATTAAATTCAAAATACTCAAGTAAAATCGGCTCTGTTAAATCCATAAATATAGTTAATAACCTATTAAGAGAAGCATCTTTATCACTAAAGCCAAATAAATCGTAAAATTTATTTACGGGCTCGAAAATATAAGGATCACGCCCGTTGCTAAGATATGTACTATATAGTGATTGTGCCAATACTTTAGTCTCTTTTGTGACCGGCTTTTGTATGAGATCTTTTTTTGTAACTATCATATATGCGCTTTTTAGTTTAATTGGTATTATATCACAATTGTGTATTTAACATTAATTTAAAACTTTTGATTTTGCAAGCGCTTCTTTAATTTCATCAGTTGAGACATCACCGCTTAAAAGAAGTTCTACTTCGCCGTCTTTACCTGAAATTTTCATATTTTGAATCTTTTGTTTTGTTTCATCGCTCATGCATTCACACTGTCCTTTTTGACAATTATCTACCATTGACACTATATTGTCTTTTTTAACTTCTCCAATAAAAGAGATGTTTACACCTTGGGTTACTTTTTTAACTGTCTTTTGCATAATTTATTCCTTCTGCCATATTTACAGTAAAAGTATAACAGGTTTTTGTTAATATATCAATATATCTTGATATATCTTATATATCTTTAGTTATGGTATAATTATTTATGGAAAAATTTTTAAAATCAGTATCGGCGCTAAATGATGAAACAAGAATTAGATTGCTTCGTTTTATAGACGATAACGGGGCTATGTGCGTTTGTGAATTGCAAAATGCGTTTAATATGATACAGTCTCGCTTGTCCCGTCATCTAAAAATATTAAAAGATGCGGGTTTTTTACAAGTACAGCGCAAGGGTACATGGGCATATTATTCTATCGGCCACTCTTTAGATAAATTTCAAACAGATGTCATAGTCCAGATAAGAACATTAACAATAGATTCGCTGCCCACATATGCTGTTAATGGATGTGGCGTGTAATGATCCAAAAAGCAAAAACTATTTTTCATGATGCAAAACTTCTTGTATTGGGCTTTTTAGATAAAGAGTTGACACTTTTTGCGGCATCACTTAGTTTTTATACAATTTTTGCCATTATCCCACTTTTATTGATAGTTTTAAGTCTTATAACATCGCTGCCAAGCTTTAGTGCGCAATACCATGATATAAGATTGTTTATTTTTTCAAATATTATGCCCGGTAACTCTGAGGCTATCATGAAATATATAGACGGATTTTTAAAAAATTCCGTTCAGATGGGTGTTATCAGTTTTGTGAGCGTTTTAGTCGCGTCACTTTTGTTTTTTCAAAACTTTGAATATATTGTAAATAAGATATTTAATGCACCAAAAAGAACGATATGGGAATATATCACGGTTTACTGGACATTAGTCACTTTAACGCCGATTGCCTTGGGATTATCTTTTTTTGTGTCAAGTAAACTGGCTGCTTTTTTAGGAGAGAGTCAACTGCTCGCATGGATAAATCTGTTAAAATTTTTCTCATATTTGATTATATGGGCACTGTTTTTTTTAATATATCAGATCTCTGCCAATACAAAAATAATGCCTAAAGCCTCTTTAGTTGCGTCGTTTATCGTATCATTGGTTTTTGTCAGTGCAAAATCTCTCTTTGTGTATTACGTTTTACACAACAAAACATACACCACGATGTACGGTTCGTTTTCTATTATAATATTTTTATTTTTATGGATATATATCTCATGGATTATATTTATATATGGCATGAAACTATGTCACATACTTGATACAATATATAAAAAAAAGAAGAGCAAACAGATTCAAACAGTAAAAGAAAACCCTAAATCTAACAGCCAAAAGTGACAGCGCTACATGTAAATAAAAAATATATCCACTTATACTTATAGTTTGAAAATGACCTCCAAGTGCCAACAACTTTAAAAGCAGATTATCAAATATGCCTCCAAAACCAAACAGGTGTGCTACGATACTAACCGGATAAAATATCGTAAAAAGCTCTGTCCATACAACAGAGAGTGGATTATAAATTGAAAAAATATGAAAAAAATAGATAGAATACGGCAACATCATAAGATATACAAATAGTGGTAAAAGAAGAAATATGTATATTTTCTTTAAAAATTTAAAATATTGTAAAAACAAAAATATATAAAATACACCCGCAACTGAGAGCCAAAAACCAAGACTCAAAAGCAGTACAGGATAAAAAGCCACCAACAACGCAACTGTCACGAACAAAGTTTGCATAGATACCACTTTAATGCCTCTGTCATATAAAATATATCCGATAACAAGCATAAAAAATGAACGAATCAACGACGGTGTAAACCCTAAAAACCAAACATACCAAAACAAACAAGCAGCTACCATAATAAAGATATCACGGTTTACATGCCTGTATGAAAAAAATCTGTTATGCAAAGGTTTATACAACAATCCGATAATAAAAAACAAAACAGCGCTCAAAACACCCAGGTGAAAACCGCTGATTGCAAGCAAATGACTAATACCAAGAGCTGAGAACCTACGTCTTAAAACCTTGCTTTGCGCATGTGCGGTAAACATGGCCTCATATATCGTTGCAATGTTTTGATTTTGATGCTGCGCAGCTATGAGATAGTTTAATTTTTCTTTAAAACTATTGTTAGCTTTAATGTTTATAATTTTCGTTTTTGCATAAAAACCACTGAGATACTCAATAAATGTCAAATGGTTTAAAATTACTTTAACAGTAATATTATCACCTATAATTTTACCGATATACACGCCTTTGGAAGTATAAAAAACAATCCCGTTTTTACTTTTTAACTTTAAAATATAATACTCATGCAAATGTTTACTTTTTTTATATTGATTTTGCACTTTACATGTAAGGATATTTGGCTTAATGGATGAGAATTGAATATATCGATAATAGTAAATAGAGATAGATACTATAAAAATGGCGCATAAAACCGCCAAAAAGATAAAAATCTCACGTCCGCGAAATAGCTCTACGCGCTCAATCATACTTTAAATAGGAGGCATTGAGATGGTATCTATGCCCATATCGGCTGATTTTATATCAACATTTTCATACGTGATTTTAGTACCTACTACATGGTCAACAAAGCGGGTAAGTTTCTTTTGAAAAGTTAGCTTTACATGACCCGTGGGACCGTTTCGCTGTTTACCGATTATAATCTCAGCTTCCTCTTCATCTTTTTCTATATATGTTGAAGTGAACTCTTTACCCTCGCTCTTAGCAGCTTTTTCGCGCTCTTTTTCCTCTTTATAAAGATAAACATCATCACGGTAAACAAACAAGATAATATCTGCATCCTGCTCAATCGAACCGGACTCACGTATGTCACTTAGCATAGGACGCTTATCGTTTCTTGACTCCAAGCCTCTGTTTAACTGCGATAAAGCCACTATTGGGATCTCAAGCTCACGAGCGAGCATTTTCAGACCGCGTGAAATCTCACTGACTTCTATATGGCGATCCTTACCGCTTGTACCGCTCATAATCTGAAGATAATCGATAACTGCTATCTCTATCTCAGGGTGTTTCGTTTTTAATTTTCTAAGTTTTGAGCGGAGTTGATTAATATTTAAAGAGCCGTGATCATCTACAAACAGTTTTGCGCCATTCATACGCTCAACCGCATTTGCAAGCCTGCTCCATTCATCATCATTTAAATCTCCGACACGGAGCTTTTGCAGGTATATGGAGGTTTGAATACTAAGAAGTCTTAGCATCAACTGTTCTGCGGGCATCTCAAGTGAAAAAAATGCAACTCCTTTGCCCTGGTTTATAAGCTTATTGACGGTATTTAAGACAAAGCTTGTTTTTCCCATAGCAGGGCGGGCTGCAATAATGACCAGATCTCCTTTTCCAAAGCCTGTAGTCATTTTATTTAACTCATTAAAGCCCGTATCAACACCGACAAGCGTTGAATTGCCACGCGCTTTCATCTGCTTAATATACTCCATCGTATCGTAAGTGATGGTCGGGGAGTCCTTAAAATCGCTTGTTTGGGAATCTTGGGTTATATCGTAGAGCTTTTTCTCAACTAAATTTGCTATCTCATCGCCTGGCAATTGCTCTTCTAGTGTGACACGTTTTATCTCTGTCGTTAAAGTTAAAAGCCGCCTTTTTAAAGACTTTTCTTTCACCTCATCAACATACGCTTTGATATTGGCAATTGGATTTGCCGTTAAAATATCAAGCATTACCTGTTCGTCAAATTTTTTTGCTTTTAAGAGTTCCTGCTTTAAAAACTCCTCATCAATAGGGTCATCTTTTCTTGTTAAAGACAACATAGCTTTAAATATCTCTTGATGAGAAGGCAGGTAAAAATCATCATACTTTAAAACAGATTCAAGTTCATCAAACTGCTCGGGATCAAAAATAATAGAACTTAGTATCGATTTCTCAAAAGATAAGTTATAAAGATTATTTTCCATCTGCCGCCATCTTTTCAACTTCTTGCACAAAACACTCAACAAGCTCTTCTTCATCGAGATTTGCTACAACCTCTCCTTTAACCATCACCAGCCCTTTGCCTTTACCGTACGCAATAGCAACATCCGCATGTTTTGCCTCGCCAATGGCATTTACCACACACCCCATCACTGAGACATTAAGAGGAGTTTTTATATGTGCCGTTCTTCGCTCAATCTCTGCGACTGCGCTGACTAAATCAGCTTCTATGCGTCCACATGTAGGGCATGAAATGATATTTAACCCCTCAGCGGCAACTCCGCTGTCTTTTAAAATAGCGCGACCGACTTTTATCTCATCTTCAAGCTCTCCGGTTATAGAAACACGCAAGGTATCACCTATACCCTCCATTAAAAGTGTGCCGAGTCCGATAGCACTCTTTACCGTTGCATGAAAAACGGTTCCCGCTTCCGTTACGCCCAAATGAAACGGGTAGCAGTTTGTTGGGCGAAGCATTCTGTATGCCTCAACCGTTCTTTGCACATCGCTGGCTTTTAAAGAGATTTTAATATCATCAAAGCCCAAATCTTCTAAGAATTTGATATTATACTCAGCAGAAGCAACCATTGCTTTTGCGGTGGGTCCATATTTATCATCAAACTCTTTTTCCAAACTACCTGCATTAACACCTATGCGAATAGGCAAATTTCTCTCTTGGCAGGCTTTCACAACCTCTTTTACTTTCCATTTTGAGCCGATATTACCCGGATTTATCCGTATGCAATCAACCACTTCAGAAGCGATCAATGCCAGCTTATGATTAAAATGAATATCGGCAACAAGTGGCAGAGATATCCCTTGTTTTATCTCTTTTAACGCCAAAGCATCTTCCATATCAGGTACGGCGACACGCACAATATCACATCCCGCAAAATGAAGTCTGTTTATCTGCTCTATGGTGCTTTTAACATCTTTGGTGTCTGAATAGGTCATAGACTGTACGCTAATTGGCGCATCACCGCCTACTGCAACATCGCCTACATATATTTTTTTGGTTTCAAATCTTTTTATCATAAACAAATCATATCTATATTGGTCTAAAAAAATGCTTTACTAATACCAAACCCATCAAGAAAAATCAATGGGATCCATATCTATTTGCGCCATGCTATGCCTACATGCCGTAACTGCCTTGATGATATCTGTACTTTTATCGCCCCTTAGCAAGATATTGAACCGATATTTACCGCCTATCATGAATATAGCGCACTCTCCCGCTCCAATAATCTCAACATCTTTAAATCTGCCAAGTTCTTGCACCATCTGCCCCATAGCTTCTTTGGCTTTTAGAGGGTTTTTATGCGCAAATGTTATGCGGCACAGTTTTTTAAAAGGTGGATAAACCCCTCCTCTGGCTTTTAACTCATCTTGTAAAAATCTCTCGTAATCATCAATATATACTTTAAAAAAATCGCTATTAAAAGTCTGCACCAAAACACGCGCCTGCTTTTTTCTGCCGCTTCGCCCTGCTATTTGCACTAAAGATGAAAGTGCTTTTTCTCTTGCTCTGTAATCGCTCATATTTAAAAGATTATCAAGCCCTAACACGACAGCTAGAGTTATGTCATGATAATCATGACCTTTACTTAGCATCTGCGTACCGATAAGCAGATCTATCTCTTTGTCGTTAAAGCGTTTTAGGATATCTACCAGCTTTTTTTGCGTTGTAACCGTATCACGGTCAAATTGCTGTACATGTAAGGATGGTAAAAGTTTGTTAAACTCACTAACGGCCTCAGCCGTTCCAAGTCTTGAGCTTCTTAGAGAATGTTCTTTGCACTTTGGACAAACTTGTGGAATTGCGGTTGTAAAATTACAATAATGACACTTTAGAGCTCTATCTTTATTATGCACACTCATGCCCACACTGCAATACGGACACTCATAAGCATATCCGCAGTTTGAGCAGACAAGATATTTAAAATTTGCTCTTGTTGGGATAAACATGATGCTTTGCTCATTTTTTTGCTCAATCTCACTAACTAATGAGATTATAGGCGCGGTTATACTCTCAAGCGAAGGCTCATAAATGTACTCTTTTTTTGAGGTAAAATAACTCTCACGCAGTCTAAAAAACTCAAAATTTTTATAACTTGCCAGTGATGGCGTAGCACTTCCAAGCACTACATTTGCCCCGTACACTCTGCCGGCATAAACTGCTAAATCTCTGGCATTATATCTGGGACTGCTTGATGATTTGTAGCTGTCGTCATGCTCTTCATCTACAATGATTAATCCCACGTTTTTAAGCGGAGTAAAAAGTGCAGACCTTGCCCCTGCTACTATATCTACCTCGCCGCTATGTATCTGTTTTAAAATTTTTTGCTTTTTTGCTTTTGTTACCTTGGAGTGCCACATAACAACGCGCAAGCCAAAATGCTCACTTAACCTTGTCTGCATCTGTGGTGTTAGTGAAATCTCCGGCATCAAAAAGATAGCACGCCTGCCACGTTGCAGGGTTTTTGCGATAAGCTTCATATATATCTCGGTCTTACCGCTTCCCGTATCTCCAAACAAAAGCGCGGTTTGCCTGTTTTGTAAAAACTCCATCGCCTGAGTCTGTTTATCTGAGAGCTTGATTGTGTCTGTGAACTCGCAGTTAACCTCTTTACATGTAAAGGTTTTATCATAAGAGATAAATAAAGACAGAGCAATACCAAATTCGCACATATAATACTGTGAGATAAATTTTGCAAATCTTAGCTGTTCTTTTGTATAAAACAGCTCGCTTACATGTAAGATATCAAGAGTTTTAAAAGAGGGTCTGCTCACCTTTTTTAAAATAACACCTGATCTTTTTTTATTTTGCAGTAAAACCTCAACAACCGTTGCATCGTTTATATCGTAAGTGCTTTGATATGTTAAAGGATGCAGGGCAGAGCCAAGAAGTGAGATGAGATAATAATTCATAAAAGAATTATATCATAGCTATTGTGAAAGTTTTGCGCAGTCTTTTCCTGCTGGAGTATTGTTTGTAGGACATGTAAAGGTACCGTCATTAGAGTTATAAGTAAATATTACAGGTGTGGAGTCAACATAGTATGTATATTGATTGTTAGCTGTTTTCATCCAGCCGCCGCTTGTATTTTTTGTGATGATAGGATATGTGAGCAATGTATCGGCTGCGGTGCCATTGTTGTCAAAAATCTTAACACCTGTCTTATTTGCTGCCACACCTGCATCAAGAGAGGTTATGTACGAGCTGTTACCGAGCATAAAGCCTTTTTGTCTAAGTGTAGAGATAGCGGCACGAACACTCATAACAGTTGCCCTGCCGCTAGATATAACAGCCTG
>Ga0256829_1002912_pt1 | contig 12320 bp, 7 predicted proteins | sample 131447metaG_FD_185979 | JGI IMG/M metagenome (GOLD analysis project Ga0256829, IMG submission 185979) | Hydrothermal vent microbial communities from Lau Basin, Pacific Ocean - 131-447 | ecosystem: Environmental > Aquatic > Marine > Hydrothermal vents | place: Pacific Ocean: Lau Basin | collected... | reverse complement strand
TATATATTTCCACTCTGTATAAATTTTAGTTGCCTGAAAGTTAAGAGTACCATCAAGGACGATAGGTTTATAGCTTGTAAGTTTTGTTTTAAAATCAACAAAACCACCATCTCCAAGATTTGAGTAAAATCTCATACTTGCACGACTATTATTAAAATCCTTTGTATCTATATCTTGAAGCTTAAAGCCTATCTCATGAAAAGAAAAGTCAAACTCATCTGCTCTTGTAAAGTCTTGATAGCTTACGCCACCGTTAATAACTTGAACATTATCCACAATAATTCTTGGTAAAGTTGTTTTTTCTGTAGTTTTATGTTTTGTTTGTGTTTTTGTAGGTTTTAAAACTTTTAAAAGATTTATGCTTTTATCTTTATTATGCACAACATATATCTCAGGTCTGTTGAGTATTACATCTTTAACATGAACTGCTCCAACTAACAATGAGTAAACATCAACATCAATAAGCAAAGACTTAAACTCTACAAGTGTTCTATCATCAAGAGAGTGTAGTTTAACACCACTTAGTCTTAGTTTAAAAAAGAAAGGGTTAAAAGATATATCTTTAAGGGTTAGTTTTGCATTTGTTTCTTGTTTAACTATATCTATAAGTTTAGGTTTTAAAACAAGAGGGAGAACAACTATGCCTAAGATAGCATATAATACGAGTATAGCAAGAACTGTTTTTTTAAACAAGATAAAACTCCTAGAAGTTATTTAAAACTTCTATAGTTTATCTTATTGTTTATTAAACTTATATTACTTAGCCTTATCTAAAACACTTTTCTTTGGAAAGACAAAAGTTGTATCTCTAAATACTGATACTTTTTTACTTATTTTTCCATCTTTGTCTAAGGCATAAGCATGTATTTTGATTGGCAAGATGGTATCTTTTCTATCATTGTTTACAAGTACCTCTGTAGTTCTAAGAGTAACAATCTTTTTCTTTTTAACACCAGGAGTAGCACTGAATGCTTTTGATGGTTTTATGATTTTGATTTTACCTTCCATACCTTCTGGAGGTATCACTTCAAAAAAGAACTTCATCTTTTTAGATTCAGTATTTTGAAGTAAAAATACATACGAGTTATCTACTCTAACTTTGCCATCACTTAAGTGCTTAATTGAGTAAAGATGAGAACCTCTGTTGATATTTAAAAGCATATGCTCTTTTGTTCCACCCATAAAACCTAAGATAACAGATATACCTATAAGAAGTCCCATATAAGCAAGAACTTTAGGACGGAAATATTTAGTTTTACCTTTTCTATCTACTATCTCATAATCACTTGACCAAGTAACAAGAGATGGTTTACCAAGTTTACCCATAACAGTAGTACACGCATCAACACACTCTAAACAGTTGATACACTCCAACTGAAGACCTTTACGGATGTCAATATGGGTAGGACAAACAGTTACACATGACTCACATGTTGTACACTCTGCTGTCTCATTAACTGCTTGTAAATCTTTTTGTTTTGTAAAGTTTTTAGTATGTCCTTCATCATAGATTGCACCACCTCTATGCTCATCATAAAGTGCCATAACAGTATGTTCATCATATAAAACCGACTGCACACGAGAGTAAGGGCATACATAAATACAAAAGTTTTCTTTTAAAAATGCTATATCATAGACTAAAAATAGTGCAATACCTGTCATAGCACCTATTAAAGTCCAATGGTTTGAATAATCAGCTAAGTAATTAAAAAAATCTTCAGGAGGAACAAAAAACCATAAAAAGTCAGACGCAGCTACAAGTGCAAGTGTAAATGCTATAAGAACTGCAGCAACTCTCTTGACCTTGTTTTCTGTCTTAGTCATATCTGGTTCTTTTTGCTTGTTTTTAATGCGTTTACGAAGTTTTAAGATTTTAGTTTCTATCAAGTCACGGTAAACAACACGAAAAACTGTTTGAGGGCAAACCCATCCACAAAAAACACGACCACCCATAACAGTCATTCCAAAGATACCTAAGAACATAAGCATCAGCAAAAATGGCATCAAGTAAAGTTCTTGCATATCAAACTGGATAAAAGCAAGGTGCAACTTTAGTTTATCAAAACTTAGAAGAAAGAAATGATTTCCATCAACTGTTATCCAAGGTAGTATTAAAGTAAATACTGTTGCAAACGCAAACATATAGTAGCGTTTATATCTCCATGGCGTAGGTATTTTAATACCTTGACTTTTTTTATCTGTACTCATCAATTTTCTCCATTATTTTCGTTAGGACAAACTATAGTATTTATAACTTGTTCCTCTGCATTGTCAGGTGCATGAGGCAGTAATGACCCAAATGCAACCTGTTTTAATTCTCTTGATTCTATATAATCTTTAAGTGAACTTCGACTAACATTTAAAAGTCGAGCTATTGCACTAACACTTTTTTCTTCTCTTAAATAAACGAGGATTTCACTTATATACTTATCAAACTTTGAGTTTGACCTGCTCCCTTTAGGACGACCAACGACCCTTGTTGATTCACTCTCTAGCTTTTGACGAAATTGATCTATAAGTCCCAAAACCAGCATGACATTAGTATGTTGCGATATTATAACAGATTGTTTTATAAAATGAACTGTAAATTCATGTTTTAAAAGACAGCTAAACATCTGAACTAAGTCTTGAATATTTGTGCTTAGCACCCAAACATCATAGATTATGAGTGTGCTTTTCGTGCGAGATTGAAAGTAATCCGTTACATGAACTCGTTCTGCAAGAAGCTTATTTTGAGAAATATGATCAACAAATTCATCATCAATAATAAAATTATTTGCTATTGCATAAGATTTAATCTGCTGAATCTGCTCCCCAGCTGCATCAAAGTTTTTATCTGGTCGTATATAAGCCATTATCATAATGATAAAACCCCTCTTATTGTCAATTTTCACCGTCATTATATCTTTTTATGATGTATAAAGTCAATACTTTTTGTAGTTATGTCGTCATTTTATTTATTAATTACTTTTCCTTTAAAATTTTTACAGTAATTTTTATGCTCTATTTAGATAAAATTACTTCATATCAATATGAGCTAAAAATATGACAACAAAACAGTATATCTTAGAAACTATCAAAAAACGCCCTCTTTTTATAGATGGGGCTATGGGAACGCAACTTCAACAGAGAGATGATAAAATCCCTGAAGAAGCTTGGGAAGGAAATGAGGGGTGTAATGAACTCTTAAATGTAACTGCACCTGACATCATGAACGAGATATTTTCAGCCTATCTGACTGCTGGTGCTGACTTTATCACAACCAACACTTTTGGCTCTTTTTCTTGGGTTTTAGATGAGTACGATATTGGTCATCGTGCTTATGAACTCACTTATGCTGGGGCTAGACTTGTAAAAGATGCTTGTGAGAGTTACTCAACACCTGAGCATCCTCGTTTTTGTTTAGGTTCTGTCGGTCCGGGGACTAAACTTCCATCTCTTGGGCATATCGATTATGATACTATGTTTGCTGGTTATACTGAGTTTTGTTTAGGGCTTATTGATGGTGGTGTTGATATATTTCTCATAGAAACTGCTCAAGACCCTCTTCAGATAAAAGCAGCACTTCATGCCATTCAAGAAGCCAATAGACAAAGAGATACTGAGATTCCTATCATGATTTCAGTAACTATTGAGCTTAGTGGTACTATGCTTATCGGTACAGATGCTGAGACTATTGCGACCATTTTAGAGCCTTTTGACATTCTCTCTCTTGGTTTTAACTGTGGAACAGGACCAGAACAAGTTTTAAAGCATGTAAAAACTTTGAGTGAGTTATGGGGCAAACCTATTTCAGTTCACTCAAACGCTGGACTTCCTCAAAACCGTGGTGGTTACACTTACTACCCTATGGGACCTGATGAGTTTGTAGCACAACAAGAGAAGTTTTTAGAGTATGATGGGGTCTCCTTTTTAGGGGGATGTTGTGGAACAACACCTCAACATATCCGCGCACTTGTAGATAAAACAAATACAATCAGACCAAAAGAGCCATCAGGTTCTCAGCAAAACTCCATAGCTTCACTTTTCAACACAGTACCACTTATGCAAGAACCTGCACCACTTTTAGTCGGTGAACGCTCAAACGCAACTGGTTCAAAAGCTTTTCGTGAACTTCTTTTAGATGAAAACTATGAGGGAACGCTTAGTGTTGCCCAACAGCAAGTAAGAGCAGGTGCGCATGTTCTTGATGTAAATGTCGGCTTTGCAGGTCGTGATGAGACAAAAGACATGAACGAGGTCATGGCGTCGTATGCACAAAAGATAGCTCTTCCTCTCATGCCTGACTCTACACAAACAACAGGCTTAGAGACTGCTCTTAAAAACATCGGTGGAAAACCCATACTAAACTCCGTAAACCTTGAAGATGGAGAGCCAAAATTTGATGCAGTTTGTTCCTTAGCAAAAAAATATGGTGCTTCTCTTGTTTGTCTAACTATTGATGAAGTGGGTATGGCTAAAAGTGTCGAAGATAAACTAAAAGTTGCAGATAGGATTATCGACCTTGCAACAAACCGTCATGGCATTAAAAAAGAGGACTTAGTTTTTGATGTTTTAACATTTACACTAGGAAGTGGGGATGAGGAGTATTTTGAAGCTGGTATCAACACCATAGAGGCCATTAGACAACTGCGTTTAAAACATCCCGAAGTTGGGGCAATACTAGGGCTTTCAAACATCTCGTTTGGACTTGATAAAGATGCAAGACCTTATCTAAACTCTATGTTTTTACATCACTGTGTTCAAGCTGGGCTTACTGCAGTTATCATAAATGTGAAGCATATCATTCCTCTAAATAAAATACCTCAAGAAGAGCAAGATATTTGTGATGACCTTATTTTTAACCGTAAACCAAATGGTGAAGCACTCTTTACTTTCATAGAGCATTTCTCATCCAAAGAAGCAGTTGATAATGACGCTGTGGATGAAGCATATCTTAAAATGAGTGATGAAGAAAAAATCGCTAAACTTTTGATGGATGGGGACAAAGATAGAATGATTCCTCTTGTTGAAGAGGCTCGTCACAAAATCAAACCAGAAGTTATCGTAAATGAGATACTGATTGACGCTATGAAAGTAGTTGGAGAGCTATTTGGTTCAGGTCAAATGCAACTCCCCTTTGTACTCCAATCAGCAGAAACCATGAAAAAAACAGTTGATCACCTAAACCCACACCTACCAAAAGTAGAAAAAGCAGTTGATACAACTCTAGCACTTGGAACAGTTAAAGGCGATGTTCATGATGTTGGTAAAAATCTTGTAGATATTATCCTCTCAAACAATGGCTACAAGGTTAAAAATCTTGGTATCAAAGTTGAACTCGATAAATTTTTAGAAACAATGGATGCAGGGCATATTTCAGCACTTGGAATGAGTGGACTTTTAGTAAAATCAACTCAAGTGATGCTTGAAAACTTAAAGACTTTAAAAGAAAAAGATATTAAAATCCCTATCTTACTTGGTGGTGCTGCTCTTACTCGTGCCTTTATAGATGATTTTTGTCGTCCTGAGTATGATGGTCCTATCTTTTACTGTAAAGATGCTTTTGATGGAGTAACTGCCATGAGTCGCATAGAGGCTGGAAACTTTGATACCGACCTTCACCCTGATTCACCAAGAATAGAGAAAAAGAAAGTAGAAGAGATAATCATCCCTCCGTTTGAAGAGTTAAAGATGCCTTCTCGTGATGTGAAAGTTCCTACACCTCCTTTTTGGGGAAGACGAGAGATAAAACTAACACAACAACAGATAGAGATGGCATTTGAGTGGATAAATCATAAACTACTTTTTAAATCTCGTTGGGGTTACAGCTCTAAAGGTATGGATAAAGAAGCTTATGAAAAACAACTTGATGAAGTGGTTTGGCCTGCTTATGAAAAGTTAAAAGCACAGTTTTTAGATGAAAAACTATTTGAACCGACTATTGTTTATGGCTACTGGCCATGTAGAAGTGATGACAATTCCCTACTTATATTTGACGAGAGTGAAGGTTACTTTAGCGAAAATGAGATAAACCGTGAGCCTTTAGATAGCGTTATGGGTAGAGCTAAAGAGATGTTTAACTTTCCAAGACAGAGAAAAAAACCACATCGTGCTTTGAGTGACTTTTTTCATAGCGATAGACATGATATTATCGCCTTAACTTGTGTAAGTGCAGGAGCTAAACTTAGTGATGCAGAACGACTTATCTATGATGAGGGCAACTATACTGAGTATTATCAGTTTCATGGTTTAGGGGTTGAACTAGCCGAAGCACTAGCTGAGATAGCACATAAACAGATAAGACTTGACCTAAATATCAGTGAGGGTGAGGGAAACAAACTTAGTGATGTTCAGATGAACAGATACCAAGGTTCAAGATACTCTTTTGGTTATGCAGCCTGTCCTGACTTAGAGTTAAACCGTCCTCTTTTTAACCTCTTAAAACCTGAAGAGTTTGGCATAGAGCTTAGCGAAACTTTTCAAATCCACCCAGAACAATCAACATCTGCACTTGTTGTTTACCATCCAAACGCAACTTACTATAATGTATAGATGATGCAATAATAAATAAATGACTGACTAACAGTCATTTATTATATTTTAAGCTTAGAAACTCTATACTTTCTTGATTGACTGATAGTCGGTCATTATAAAAAAGGATATTTATGGCTATTATCGTAGATAAGGTGCAGAAGAAAAAAGATATTGCACTCTCATGTAAAGAGTTATTTGTAAGCAACAGCATAAAGGACTTGACTATCTCGCAGGTTGCGAAAACTGCTGGGGTTGGGAAAGGTACTATATATGAATACTTTAAAAACAAAGAGGATATTGTTTTTGAGATAGTAAATATACTTTTACAAGAGCATAATGAGCAAAAGCATCAAAGAATGCAAACACTTGACTCCACGAAAGAAAAAATCAAAACTTTTTTTTATGTCTTTTATAATGATGAGGATGAACAGTTAAGAAAAATTTATAAAGAGTTCCTTTCTATCTCGCTGATGGACTACAACAAAGATATGATAACTTTTCAGACAAAATGTGCGACTACCTACTTTAGCTGGTTTGAGGAAATCATCCAAGAAGGTATAGACAAAGGTGAACTTATAGAAGATGCTAAAAAACTTGCAAGAGGACTTTTTGTTGTAGGAGAAGGTATGTTTATATCAAGCGAAGTTACTACAACTATCGATGACTTAAAAAAAGAGTTTGATCTCTTTTTTGACACTATATTTGACTTAATGGAGGTAAAAAATGAAACTAATGTTACTACTCATAGCTCCACTTCTCGTATATGGGGATAATCTAAAAGAACTTATAGATTTTGCTACAAAACATAACGATTTAGTTCATGCAAAAGAGTATATAAAAACTTCAAAAGAAAAAGAAGTTGAGTCTAAACAGAGTTCTTATTTTCCGACTATTGATATAGGTGGTTTTTACAAAAGGGATGATGACATATCCCCTTTTCAAGCAGGAGATGTTTATAGTGGATATGCAAAAGTTGGTCTTGATATATATGATGGTGGCAAAAAATCATCTCTAATTTCTCAAGCAAAACTATCTCTTATCTCATCTGATTATGATAAAAAAGCTTACCAAAAAAGTTTAGCACTTCAAATAACACATGATTTTTTTACTATAAAAAGTTTAGAAGCCTTACTAAACGCAAGAGAAGAGGCAAACAAGTCTTTAAAAGCACAACTTAGTAGGATAAGTCGTTTTTATCAAGTAAGAATGGCGACAAAAGATGATGTTGATAGAGTTCAAGCAGATTTTGATACAAATATTTATAAGATGGAATCTATTAGATTTCAGATACTATCTTTAAAATCACAACTTGAATTAAAAGTTGGCAAAAAGATACATACTCTTGAGAAGTCATCATTTAAAAAGAACGATATTTATAACTACAAACTGCTCGATAGTACAAACGCACTCATATCACAAAAAAGCTCTATACAAAAAGGAGCTAAGGCTCTTGATAGTGCTTACTACCCTAACTTTAGAGTTGAAGACACTTATAGTGTGTATCAATACGAAAGGCTAGACCCAAATCTAGTAGCACTTAACGCTACACCATTAAGTAAGCAAAACACCATACTCTTTACACTTAATTTTAGAGTCTTTGACCATCAAAACATAGCAAAAACAAAAGAGGCTGTTTTAGTAAATGCTCAAGCTATAAATGCACAAATAGAGTTCCAAACAAAAGAGCAAGAAGTTCAGTATAAGCTCTCACTTTCAAGGATAAAAACAGCAAGGGCTAGGATAAAGAGTTCACAAAGTGCTTTAAATTCAGCCAAGAGTGCATTTGAGACTATTGAAAAAAAATATAATGCTGGTATTGTTGATTATATAGTATATCTGCAAAGTCTAACACAAAAAACAAATGCAAAAGCACAATACGAAAGTAGTTTAAATGATTTGGAAGTTGCTTATGCTACACTTTATTACTACCAAGCAAAAGAGATACAAGAGGAATTACAATGAGAAAGATACTACTGGGATTTATTTTACTACTAAACATAGCTCATGCACAAGAGATATATGCAACTTTTAATGTAGAAGCACTTAGAGACGCAAAACTTGTCTTTATCTCAAGTGGTATAGTAAACAAAGTTAATGTGGATGTTGGAAGCTATGTTAAAAAAGGCGAAGTTTTAGCTCAACTACAAAACAGCGACATTAAAGCCATGTTAGATATTGCTCAAACAAAACTAAAGTATGCTAAAAAAGATTATGAGAGACAAGTAAAGATAAAAGACCTTATAGATGAAGCAAAGTTTGATCTTGTTTCTAGTAGATATGAAAATGCCAAAAATCGACTCTCCTACCAAAAAGCACTCTATAACAAAACTTTTTTACACGCACCTTTTGATGGAGTTATATATGAAAAAGATATTGAAAAAGGTGATGGAGTCAGTGGTATGGTACTTAAAACTGTTTTTAAAATCCAAAGTAAAAGCAAGAGAAAACTCATCTTATCTTTTGACCAAAAAAACCATAAACTTATCAAACTCGGTGATATATTTACTTACAAAGTTGATGGCGATACAAAAACTTACAAGGCTAAAATCACAAAAATATATCCTCACATAAACACTAAAAATAGAAAAATGAAAGCAGAGACAAAAGCAAACAATATCATGAGTGGTCTTTTTGGTGATGGGTATATCAAGGTATCAGGTAAGTAAATGTATAAAATAGCCATAAACCGACCCATAGCAACACTTATGTATGTTATCACTTTGGTGATATTTGGATATATGAGTTTTAAGTCTATGCCCTCAGCACTTTTTCCAAAAGTTGACTTTCCGATGGTTACTATCAAAACTATCTATCCAGGAGCAGAGTCAAGTACCATAGAATCACAAGTAACGGATAAGATAGAAGAGGCTATATCAAGGATAGGTGGAGTCGATAGTATGGTCTCAACAAGTAGCGAAGGTGCTAGTGTTGTGATGGTTAAGTTCTTTTTAGAGAGAGATATAAATGAAGCCACAAATGATGTTAGAGATAAGGTATCGGCTGTTTTACTTCCTCGTGATGCAAAAACTCCTCTTGTTAGTAAACTAGATATTGGTGGGGCTTCAGTTATAAATGTTTTTTTAACTGCTAAGTCTGATACTGTGCAACATCTTATGAAATTTGCAGATGAAAAAGTAAAACCTCAACTACAGAAGATAAATGGTGTTGGGGCTATCAACATCATAGGTTATAGAGATAGAGAAATAAAGATATATCCTAACATAGACCTTTTAAACAAGTTTGGCATTACTATATCGGAGTTAAATGGCATAGTTGCAAGAGAAAATGTGAAGATTGGAGGAGGAAAACTTATAACTAAAACAAATGAGTTTACTCTCAAAACAAAGGCAGATGCTCTTAGTATTCATGAGCTTGAAAACATACAGATAAAAGACAATCTAAGACTAAAAGATGTAGCAACTCTCAAAGATACACTTAGTGATGCTAAAAGTTATGCTTCTTATAATGGTGTCCAAGGGGTTATGCTAGAAGTACAAAAAATCTCTGGTACAAACACTCTTGACATTATAAAAAGAGTAAAAGCGACTATACCACAACTCAAAGAACTTGCAGGTGATAAGTTTGGCGTAGAGACGATGCAAGACACTTCACCCTTTATCATTCATTCACTTGAAGATGTAGAGTTTGACCTCATTTACGGTGCTATTTTAGCAGTTATCATTATCTTTTTCTTTTTGAGAAATTTTACTATTACTCTTGTATCTGCTTTTTCCATTCCGATTTCCATCATGGGAACTATCGCATTTATGGACTACATGGGATATGACTTAAATAAAATGACACTCGTTGGACTTACTCTTTCCATAGGGATAATCATAGATGATGCTATAGTTGTTTTAGAAAATATCTACAAAAAACAAGAAGCAGGTATGAGTAGATTTCAAGCAGCTTTCGAGGGTACAAAAGAGATGGCATTTGCCATAGTTGCTATATCTGCCATGCTTTTAGCTGTTTTTATACCTGTATCAAACATGAGTGGCATAGTAGGAAAGTTCTTTGAGAGCTTTGCCATGACAGTTGGTTTTGCTATCATCATCTCCTTTAGTGTAGCCATGACATTTATGCCAAGTGTAAGTGCTAGAGTTTTAAACAAGGGCGAAAGTTGGTTTTATGACTTTAGTGAGCCTATCTTTAAACTACTTGAGAAGATGTATGACTCTTCATTAAAACTTGTACTTAGATTTAAAATCATCACACTTGTTCTTGTTGTAGCGATTTTTATAGGAAGTTTAAATCTTTTTCCAAAAATTGGTATGGACTTTTTACCAAAAGAGGACAAATCAGAGTTTGAAATCAAAATAAAAGCTGATGCAGGTATCTCTTTAAACGAAATGATAAAAGAGTCTAAAAGAGTAGAAAACTTTATAAGAAAAGATAAAAGAGTTATCTTTACAACGCTTAGTGTTGGTTACAACAGTGTTAAAGAAAAGAACAAAGCAAAAATATATGTCAAACTTATACCTAAAGATAAACGCAAGAAAAATCAAGAAGAGGTCATACAAGAGTTTAGAGAAAAACTAAAACCCTATCAAAAAGATATGTATATAACAGTAGCTTCTATACCTGGTATCAAGGGTACAGGCGTAAGTGTTCCTTATCAAATAGTTTTAAAGTCTGACTCTTTTGAAAAACTAGCAGTTGCTACAAAAAACTTAACAGACTATCTAAAAAAGAAAAAAGGTTTTATGGATGTTGATACAAATCTTGATGAGGGAAAACCAGAGATAGATATTAATATTATCAGAGAAAATGCAAATCGTTTGGGTATTTCAGCCACCCAAATATCACAAGCTATTGCAACAGCTTTTTCAAGTGATTTGGAAATTTCACACTTTGAAGAGGATGGTAAACAGTACAATATTACACTAAGATTTGATGATAAACATAGAAGAAGCATAGATGACATTAAGAAGATACAACTCCGTGCTAAAAATGGAGAGTTAGTATATCTTGATGGTTTAGTAAACTTTACAAAAACAAAATCTTTAGCATCAATTTACCACTTTGATAGACAGAGACAGGTAAGTATCTTTGCCGATTTGTTTGGTCTTGACCTTGGTGGAGCAGTTAGATATACAGAGGCTGGTATAAAAGAGCTACTCCCAAAAGGAGTTTCGTATCGCTTTACAGGTTTTGCTGATGAGATGGTTAAAACTGGTAAAGCTTTTGGAGCGGCTATTGGCTTATCTCTTATCTTGATGTTTATTATTTTAGCCATTTTATATGAATCACTTATTCAACCCATCATCATCATGATGGCACTTCCTCTTAGCATCATCGGCGTTATGATAGCACTCTACTTATCTGGGCTACAGTTTAGTCTATTTGTTCTCATTGGTTTTATGCTTCTGATGGGTATGGTTGGGAAAAATGCAGTCTTACTTGTTGATTTTGCAAACACAGCTATGGCAAACGGAAAAAGCACGGATGAAGCTCTTTTAGAAGCAGGAGAAAAAAGACTTCGCCCTATCCTTATGACAACCATCGCCATGATAGTCGCTATGCTTCCTTTAGCATTAGGTACAGGTTTAGGAAGTGAAACCAAAGCACCTATGGCAATGTCCATCATAGGAGGGCTAACAAGTTCTATGTTTTTAACACTTCTCGTTGTTCCAGTTATATATAAGTTTATAAACCCACTTGATAGATGGCTTAGAAAATTTTATGAGGTGAAAAATAAATCCAACTAGAGTTATTTCACTACTTTTCTTTAAAAATAGCTGGAAGTTTATTTGGTTTTGTAATTCTTATTTGTTTATTGACATTCATTCTGCCAAACACAA
>Ga0256829_1002911_pt1 | contig 12322 bp, 10 predicted proteins | sample 131447metaG_FD_185979 | JGI IMG/M metagenome (GOLD analysis project Ga0256829, IMG submission 185979) | Hydrothermal vent microbial communities from Lau Basin, Pacific Ocean - 131-447 | ecosystem: Environmental > Aquatic > Marine > Hydrothermal vents | place: Pacific Ocean: Lau Basin | collected... | reverse complement strand
TTATCTCATATTTTAACATCAAAATTTTTTCAATGAATTTTTAAAATAATTCATTCCATTTTAATATTATTATTCATATATATATATTTTAATTTATAAAATGTAAGTTTGTTTTATTATATATAGGATATAAAAAATATAATAATTATACTATATTATATTTAAATTTATTATATTAAAAAATAAACTTTTAATAAAATATATTTATTAAAATATGGTTTAATATTAATTTAAAAAATTAATGAATGAAAAAAAATGTGAATCACAATGTATAATCAACAATAATCAAATTGATAAACCAATTGAAAATGTTTCTAAAGAAATATTATTTTGATTAATGGTTAAATGAGTAACTGAAGTTAATAAAATTATAGAAGAAAGATGAAAAAAATGAAAGTATATTTCTTTATTAGATTTTATTAATAGAGTTAATGTAGATAAAAAAATATTTGATTGATTTTTTTATGCTTGAGCATTTAAGTCTATTTTATGAAAAGATTATTTATTAAAATATAATGTGAATGAATTAAAAGATTTTTTAGAAACATGAAAAAAAATTGAAAAAATTAATAATATTATTAGTGAATTAAAAAAAACAACATTTAAATTAAATGAAAAAATAAAATTAAATTTATCATTATTTTCAAAAAGAAAAAAACAAACAACAAAAAAGAAAAAACAAGAAATCAATATGTGAATATCATTATTTTGAAATTTAGATATAGAAGAAAAATGAATAAAAAATGAAAATTTAAGTCTAGTCACTAAGATTGAAAAAATAAAAAAAAGATTAAATAAATTAAAAAATAAATTATGAAATAAAAATATATTTAATAATCTTAATATATTTTCTATTATAAATAATGAACAAAATATAAAAAAAATAATTAAAAATAAAAATTTTATTGAATTTTATACAAATAATTTTTCATTAGTATTTTTTGTAATTATAAAAAAAATTTATAATAAAATTTTATTAAAAGAATTATTTAATTTTGAAAAATTTTTTAATTGAAGTAATATAAATAAAAAAGAAAAACAAATTTTATTTAATATTATTTATAAAGTTTATAAAAAAAATACTAATTTCGACTTTAATAAAATTAAAAAAGAAATACAAGAAAATTCTAATTTTAAAGAAAAAATTAACTACTTTAAAAAAATAATCGAAAACGAAAAAGATGAAAATAAACAAATTATTTTAGTAAAAAATTTAACAAAAGAATTAAATGTTATTCTTTATAATGAAATAATTATTAATCAATTAAAATTTAAAATATCAATATTTTTTGATAATTTAATTAATTGAATTTGAGAAAAAATAATAAAAAATTTTAAAAACGATGAAAAAATACAAAAGGAATGAAAAAAAATTATAGAAAAATTAGAAAAAAATAATATTAATATTAAAAATGAATTAGAAAAAATAACAGAGAAAAATAAAATTATATCAAATTTATTAGAAGATATTAAACATATTAATAAAATTAATGAATGACAAATTAAAAAAGATTATTTAAATAATGAAGATTTAATAAATAATTTAAATTTACAAAAAAACACAATTTGATTTGTTGATTATGAATTGATTAAAGAAATATTAAATGTGAAATGAATAACAAAAAATATAATTGATATTAAACAATTTAATATTTTTGTTAATTTAAGAAATGAATGATTAATTTTAAATGAGTTTAAAAAAATATTTAAAGATAATTATGAGATTAAAGAAACAGAAAAATATATAAATGAAAAACAATATTTAAATTGATTAAAATTATTATTACAAAATTTATTTTTAAATTTTTTAGATTGAGGAAAAGATTTAGAAAAATTACAAGATATTTTAAAATTATTTTCTTTTAATAATGATATTATTAAAACAATAAAATATAAAAAAGAATTTGAAAAAAATGGAATATTATTGAATAAAATATGAGATATAACAAATTCATTAGAATTAAATATAAAAAAGAATAAATATTGAAACAAAATTTCAGAAACTATAGAAAATAATAAAGATGTTATTAGAAAAATATATTATATTAATGTATTAGTAAATAAATGATTAAAATTTAATGAATTGGAAATAAAATTTGAAAAAAAATTTAATAATTCTAAATTAAAACAATTTTTAGAAAAAATAGAATTAGATGAAAATCTTGATTTAGAATTTATAAAAAATAAATTAGAAGAAAATTTAATAATATATTTAGAAAATTTATCCGATGTTTATGACAAATATTTAATAAAACTAAAAGGGGAATTTGATATTCTTTGATATATTTGAAAAGAAAAATATTATTTTGATAAAAATAAATTAGTTTTATTTATTTCTAATTGATGAACTATTACAACAGAAATATATCTTTGAGATTTAAATGAAAAACTATTTAATGTTAAATGAATTTGAAAAATGTCAATTAAAAAAGATAATTTTTTTAATGAAATTAAATCAATTTATTTTAAAAAATATTTTTATAATAAAGAAAAATTAAATATTACAAACAATATTGATAAAATAATTGAAACTAATTTATTTAAAAAAATAAAATTATTTTTAAAAAATTGATTTAATAATTTGTATCCATTTGTAACTTGATGAATATGAAAAGAAGAAAATTTAGTAAATTGATATTATTTAATAAATTTATGAAGAAATAAATTTTTATGATTAGAATTTGATTGAAAAAAAATATTGTTTAATGATTGATTTATTTGAATAGAAATAGAAATTTCTAAATTAAATAAAATTTTAGATTATATAAAAAATTATAAATTTAACGAAAAAAATATTCAAAATCCATCACAAAGCAGAAAGAAATTTATAAATTATTTATACAGGAATAATTTTATCAAAAAATATGATTGAAATTTTTATTTTGATTTTGAAACAAAATTAAATAAATTTTCTATTAACGATCAATATAAAACATATAAAAGATCAATTAGTTATTTTGATGAAGATTTAGAAAAAAAATTTTATAATTTATATTTAAAATATTATAAATGAAATGATATTTTAAATGAAACATTATCAAATTGAATTTTAATTTATGATATAGAAACATTTTGACATCAATTAATGATAAGTTATTACAATATTATTACAAAAAATTGATATAAAATTTATTTTCATTCTCCAAAAGAATATAATTATAAAGAATTAAATTTTTTTCAATATAAAACAAATAATAAAGAAAAAATAATACTTTTTAAAGAGGAAAAAAACTTTTTTTATAATTTTAATTTTATTGAATTAAATCATAATAAAAAATATTTAAGTGTAAAAGATTTTCATTATACATTAAATCAAAAAGAAATTGTTGTTAATAAGTTAAAAACAATTTATTATATTATTAAAAATTCATGATGAAATTTTAAAAATTTCTATATTGATTTAAATAAAATAAAAACAGAGAAAGAAAAAAAAGAATTTATTATTAGATATTTTAAAGAAATAAAATTGTGATTTGAAAATGAAAATTTTCAAAATGAATTAATTAATTTTTTAATTAATGAAAATAAATTAATTTGAATAACTAATTTAATAGATGATGTTATACATTGAACAAATAAAATCAGTTGACACAATATTAAACACTTTGATAATAATTATATATTAGATACATATATTAATGAAAAACATAAAAAAATAACATTTAAAAAAGAAGATATTAAAGAAAAATTAGATGAAAGTTCAATTGATACTTACGAAATGTTCAGAAATCATTGAAGTTTTTGATTAGATAGTTTAATTCAATTAAATTTTATGGACATTAAAAAAACATTAAAAAAACATGGAAAAGAAACTTTAATAGATATTATTGCAAATATTCATAAATTATTTGTTGATTTTAGGAAAAAATATGAAATTGTTATTGATGAAATATTTTCTAAAATCAAAAATTTGAATGAAGAAAATTTATTTATAGATGAAATTAATAATGATTATTTAATTATTGATAAAGAAAAATTATTCAAAAATAAAAATAATTTCAAAAACTTTATTAAAATTGTTGAAAATGAAGATAAAATAAGATGAAAAATAAATTTTCAATATGATACTTTATTAACATGAATAATTAAAGATTTATGATTCTGAAACTCAGAAAATTTTAAAGAATTATTATTATCTTATAATCATATTTTAGATTATTCTGATAAAATTTTAAATTTCGTTATATATAATAAAAACGATGTATTAATGTCTACAGCTCTTTTATGAAAAATTTTAAAAGAAAAAGAAATTGTAACAACTAAATGATTAATTAAATTGGATGAAGAAAAAAAGTAAAATAATTATATAATAAAAAATACAAATAAATTTTAGAATTTGAACAAAAATTATGATTAAAAATAAATACGAAAGATTCAATTGTAATATTAAAGATTTGACAAAATTTCAAAGAAGTTTAGTTAGAAAATATAATAATGAATATTTAGAAGATATAGAAAATAATTTTAATGTAGCAATTAAAATACAAAATATTGATAAAATTAAAGCATTATGATATGTACTTTATCATAAATATAAATTATATTTTGAAGGTAAAAAAATTAGAATGAAAAAATAATTTTATATTTTATATTTAAATAAAAAAAATGTCTAAAATAATTAAATTAAAATTAAGATGAAAATGGTTTAAAGATTGATGTTATATTGTTAAAAAAATTAAAGAATTTAAGGATTGAGTATATTTAGTAGAAGTGTTTGATTGAAAAAAAAGTTTATGAAGAATTTATTTAACAAAAAAAGAAATTATAAATTGTTAATTAATTCTATAGTTAATAAAAAATACTACTTTAAAAGTAGTATTTTTTTTAGTATAATGAAAATCAAAAAATTATTTTTTAATTATTTTTATTGGTGTTCAAATTCAATTATAAAATAATTTGTTTCAAGTTAATAAAAAAACTGAACAAACATAATTAGTATCTCAAGTTAACGAATAATTTTTATTTCAATAATATCTTGTGAAAATTCAACATCTAATAAAATCATTATTATTTCAAGTAGTTGAAAAATAACTTCATTTTTTCATTTTAACATAAAAATCATTTTTTGCTAATTGATGTCTTGTCAATACTTTCATTAGATTTTTTTTATTTAATTCAATCATTTTATTTTTATTTTCTATATTTTCAAAAGGATATGTTATAAGTAATTTTACCGGATCGTCATCGTAATAATTATAATTTCATTTATCTCATAAAATATTTTTACTTATTCAAAAAATAATTTTTATTTCTTTTTTTGTATTTTTGTTATAATATTGAAATACTTTATAAAATAGATTATTTCATCATTTTAAAATATTAAATTTTTCATTTCTAAATTTAATATGATATAATCAATCTATTGTTTTTCAAAATTTAACATTATTATTATTAAATGATTTTATACATTTTTTATCTCAATTACAAATTATTTTTGTTTGATTTTTAAGTCAATCAATTATATTTTTAAAACTTTTAATTATTTTTTTATCTTTTTCAGTTAAACATTTTTTATAATTATAAATTCAAACTATACAACTATAATATTTTTTATTATACCATTGTTTTTTCTTTATTTTTTTATTTACATTGATATTTTTATTTATATTTTCGTTAATTTTTGTAATAAAATTATTTTTATTATTATGTTTTAAATTAATTTTATTATCTTTAATATATGAAATAATTAAAATAAAAATTAAAATTCAAAAAATAATAGAAATAAAAATATCTTTAAATTTTATTTTTTTCATATTCTAATTTAATTTTTAAAAATAAAAGAAAATTATTATTTTGTTGTTATTAAAATTATTTTTTTTTCTGTATCTTTTTTATTAATATTATTTGCATTTTCATTTAATTCATTTTTCAAATATTCTCAATAAGTTATTATATTTGAATTTAATTTAATAATTGTTTTCAAAAGATTTTTTCAATCATTATATTTTGCTATTAAATTACATTTTTTATTATTACTTTCAACATTTAATTTTGTATATTTATTATTTGTTAATGTTTCTAATAAGTTAACTAATTTTTTTGATAAATAAATTTTTCAATTAAATTTTTTATATGCATCTTTTAAATCATTTTTATTAAAATGATTATAAATTATACAACTTTTTATAGAAATAATTATTATATTTAATTTACTAATTGGTTTAAATTTAGTTTTAACAACTTTAGAAGAATCTATTCATTTTTTAAGATTTTGTTTTTGATTAACAATTCTGATTCAATTTTCAATTAATTTTTTATTTAAATCAACTATTTTTTCTCAATTATTTTTATTTTCAATTAATATTTTTTTTGTTTTTTTTATATTAACATTATTATGATTTTTAAATAAAATAATTCAAATACATGATATTATCAAAATTATAATTCATCAAAATAATAAATGTTTTTTTTTCATATTTTTTTAGAAAGATATTAAAAATAAATTATATAATAATTATTATATAATTTATTTTTAAAGATAATAAAAAAGATATATGTTTAATTCATATATCTTTTTTTATATTATTCATTATCTTCATAATTTTTATTTTCTTCACTTTCTTCTTTTTTAGAAATTATAAGATTTAATTCTTCTTCTTCAATTGAAAAGTTTTTGTCCATTTGTTGAATAATTTTGATTGTTTTCATTAAATCTTTTTTATATTCTTTATGATTATTTTTATATAAATCAATTATGAATTTATATATATGATTATTTAAATATCATAAATATTCATTTAAAATTTCTTCTGTTAATGTAGTAGATAATATTTCATTTTCAATATCATCTTCACTTTGAGATTTTAATTTTAAAAATCAAGACAATATTTGTGCTTCTTTTGGTTCAATTATTATTCATTCTTCTGTTTTGTTTATCCAAATGAAGTTTAAAATATTTTCTATATGTATTAATTTATTATTTTGTTTAAGTTCTGCATTTTTAATAAAAAAATTAATATTTAAATTTTTTTTGATAGTATTATAAGAAAAATTGTAATTAAACATTCTTTTCATATTAACATATCATTTCATCATTTCCTTATAAATTTTATTATTTATTAATCATTTTTTTTCAGATATAATTGTAATAATTCAACTAAATAGTATATAAAATTGCATAAATAAATTTAATTCTTCTGGTTTATTAAAAATAGATGTAATTACATTCCTATTTCTTGCATTCCTCAGTGAATTATAAACTCATAATAATCAACTTCTAGCTTTTTTTCATTTTATTTTCTTAGAAATTCTATTTTTTACTTTATTTATATAAATTTTATTGTCTATATCATCAAAAAATTCATTTACTCAATAAACTCAAGATAAAAAGTGAATATAATAAAAACTAATATCAGCTACATCATAATAAATATCGCTTATTTTAAATAACACATTAAATAAAAAACTCGTTCTTATTCATAGATGTGTTGGTAGTTGTATAAAATGATTCATTATTTCTCAGTTTTCGTTTTTTTTAGACATTTTCGAATTTCTTTTATAATTATTGAATTCTTTTAATTTTTTTATATGTATGTATTCATTTTCTATTATTTTTGTAATTAATTCCATTTCTTCTTCATTTATAATTTTATCATAACTTAATTCATTTAATGATATTTTTTTTCATCAAATTTCTATTTTTATATTTTGATTATTTGAATTAATTCATTTAGAAATATTTAAAAATAAATTAAATAAATCTAAATTAATTTCTCAATTTTCACTAATTAATTTTAATTTATTATTTTTTTTAGTTTTAATATATTCATTTATTATTTTTTTATTGTTTTTGTACATATCATTTAATATGTTTTCAACAGTTTCTTTTAAATCTTTTCAATCTTTTGTTAAAAAAAATTCATAATTTTTAAATGAATATTCATAATTATGAGTATATACTCTTAAATGTTTTTCAAAATCGTCTATTGAGTTATTTTTTAAATCAAAATTCTCAATAGAATTTTTTAAATCATAAAATTTATTAAATTGATGATCAAACAATCAATTTAAATCATTTGAAATATAATTGTTAACTTTCATAATAATGAATTATAAAATAAAATATATTATTTTATAATTACTTTATTAAATTCTTTCTCTGTTTTTTAATATCTTTTTTTAAAACTATTAAATTAATTTGTTATTATTTTAACATTAAAATAATTCAATTATTTTTTCTTCTATTTCATTTCTAAGTTTTCTTAAAAATTCTCTAAAATCTATATCCTCAATATTTTCTTTTTTGTATTTGTTCATTAATTCAGTAAATAATTTTTCTTTATTAGTTTTTGATATTTCATATTCATTTAGAATATTTTTTAGGTGTTTTTCTAAAATTTGAATAATTGAATTTTTAGAAAGTTTTTTAAAATATAAAAATGAATCTACTCTACTAATAAATTCAGGTAAATATTCTTTATTTAATTTTTCTCTTATTATTTTATTTAACCGTTCATTAATTAACGATAAATAGTCTTCTCAATCTAAATTAATATTATTGATTGAATAATATCAATCAAAGTCATTAAATAATTCATCAAAATTTTGAGCAATTTCTTTATTAGTTTTATATCATTTTGTTGTTTTTAGCTAATCATAAAGTTCTGTATAATTTCTTATAATATTTGAAGTGAAAATTATAATAAGATTATTAAGTTTGTTTATTTTTTTTCATTTTTCATTTTCTATTTCTAAATCAGAATTTTTCATAGTTATAAAATATTTATCATCTTGTGATTCTATTCTTCAATTTTCCATAATATTTAATAATAATTTAATTACATTACTATGAGCTTTTTCTATTTCATCAAAAATAATAACTTTATTTTTTCATTTTGATAAAAATTCTAAAAAGTCTATTCATTCTCAATATCATGCATATCATTTTGTTGTTCAAATTAATTTTGAAATTCAAACTTCATTTTGTAATTCATTACAATTTATTATTTTATATCAGAATTTTTCTTGTTTAGGTAAAAATTTATTAATTACATCAATTATTTTTTCAGAAGAATATGTTTTTCATGTTCACGGAGGTCAATAAAAAAATAAGTTATATGGTCTTTCTCTTTTTGATAAAAAAACATAAGAAAATAAACTTTTTGAAATTAAATGTCAAATTTCTTGTTGTCAAATTAATTCATTTAATAAATTTTCTTTAAATTTTTTAAATTCTAGTTTTATATTTTTAGAATTATTTTCTTTTTTTTTCAAATAAGATTTTTCATTATTTTTTTTATTTTTATTTTCAACAACATTTGTTATTTTTTCAATATTAATAGAAATTTCTTCATCTCTTGTTATTATTTTTTCTTTTGTTTTATATATATTACTTTTTTCTATTCTTTCCAAAATAACATTTTCTTTTTTTAAAGTATTATTAATTTCTTCAAAATTTAATTTTTTAAACTTTAAATTTTCTCAAGGTCATTTAATTATCTCATCATTATTAAATGTATAAGTATTTAATATATTTCTTATAACATCCATTCATTTTACATTTAGTTCTTTTCAATCTTTAATATAATTATTTTCTAAAATATAAAAATTATCTAATTTTTTATTATATTTTAAAACATCAATTGTCTATTTTAATATTCAATATAATGTTAAAAAATCTTGATAAATTAATTCATTAATAATAACATCTAAATTTGTTGGATATATTGTAACTCATAGATTATTTTTTATAAAATCACCTAAAGATTTAGAAAAAGTATTACTAAATTCTTTTCAAGAAAATAATTTTCAAAAAAAATCTCAAATTCATCATTTCTAATTTAAATCAAATTTTTTAAACCTTTTCGCCATATAATATAATTTTAATAAATTTTGATTTTCATTTTTATTTATTTCTTTATTGTTTAACTTTTTATTTTCTAAAAAATATTTTTTAAATTCTTTTTCATTTCAAAAATAAAATAATTTCACTGTATCAATTATTCTATGTTTTCAAATAAAATAATTAAAATACCAATGATTTTTGTAAAACTTTTTTTCTGCTAATAAATTATCAATTAATTTTAAATCAAATCTAACATATCATGTTAAATTAGTAGACAACAAATTTGATACAGATTTTAAATCAAAATAATCTCAAAAAATATTAAAAAAATTTATTTGTTCAAATTTTTCTTTAACATTTGATAATTCAAACTGATTAGTATTTATAAAATGTTTAATTAATAAATATATTATTTGATTATAAAAAAAAATTTCAACTTCAAATAAATTAGAGATATTTTCTTCACAAAATTGTTGAAATTTCTCTCATATTTCCATTTTTCTAAAATAATTATAATCAAAAATAAATTTATTATTTTTTTTGTTTCAAAATTCATTTAAAAAAAAGTGTAAAAAAATATTTTCACTTTCTTCTGGGAAATTCAATTGTATAACTCATAAATCTTTTTCGAATAATAAATTTTGATTTTTTCACTTTATTTCAATATTTGATTTTCTAAAAATAAAATTATTTAAAAATTTATTAACAAATTTTTTTCAAAATTCATTATCAAATAATTTAAAAGTATTTGCAAAATTAATTTTATTATTTATTTCAATTCAAAATTTAGTATTATCTATAAGCATTATTTTAACTATTTTAATTAAAAAATATAAATTTCATATATGTTATTTATTATAATAATTAAATTAGTAAAACAGTTATTTTAATTAAAAAAAATTTTTTTATACTATATTTATTTTATATTTATATATTTAAAAAAAATATTATGGAAAATAAAAAAAACAATAATAATTATAGAAATCAATTTGAAATCATAAAAGCTACAAAGAAAAAACATTATGATAAATTAACAATTAGTATTCAAAAAGATAAAAATAAATGAGTTTATTTAACTTGGTTTTCATTTGCACCTGTGAAAAGAAATGAAAATTGAGTTGTTATAACTGTTAAAAAGAAAAATCCTGTTACAAATCAAGAACAAGATTATGCAACTTTTGATTATGAAAATAAAGTATCTAAAAAAATGAGTTTTGATGATATAATCAAATTGAAATATAATTTAGATTGTTTATTATGATATGCAAATGTTGAATGATGAGATAGTTTCGAAATGTCAACTTATTGAATAAAATGATATTTGAATATTAATTGAAAATCAATTAATTGAAAAAGATATTTAAATATTAAATATACGGCGAAAAGTTCAAATAAAACATTTGAAACATTTTTATCAGATTCTGAAATAGTATATTTACAAACAATATTAGATATGATGATAAGAAAAAATATTAACGATGACTTTTTAAAACAAAATTAATTTTATTTTTTTAAATTTAAATTTCAAATGGTAAATATAAAAGATATTAATATTTCAACAGAAGATAAAAAATTAATAAATAAAGAAATAGAAATAGAAGATGAATTACAATTAATATTTGATAAACAAAAAGAATTAATGAAAAAATATTGAACTATTAAAGAATGTTGATCTATACATACATTTGAAGTTCAATCTTCTATAAGAAGGTTTAGTAAATATACAACTGAAGAATTATCCGAAGCTTTTGAAGAAATATTTAAATATAAAAATATAACATGAGATAAAATTTTGGAATATAATCAAATAGATAAGCAAAAAAAAGTTAAAGATTTAAATTGAGATATTTTAAAACATTTTCAAGAAGAAGTTGCAGATGCAATTCATTTTTATATGGAAAAATTAATATTATCTTGAATAGAAGATATAGACCAATTATATCAAGAAATAGAATGAATAATAGAAATTGAAACATGAAAAAACATCAAAATATTAAATTATACAGATTTAGAAAATTATATTAAAGATAACTTCAATTATAAAAAAATCGATGATGTTACATTAGATGAATTATATAATTTTGCTTTAAGATTTCTTTATTCTGTTAACATTTCAGATAATTTTTTAAGAAATAAAGAATGGAAAAAATCTAATGTATTAACTAATGTTAATTGATTTTATAAATCTTTATGATGAAGTTTATATAATTTTGTTGAATTTTTATTAGCAGCTCAAATAGATAAAGAAAAATTATTAGAATTATATATTCTTAAAAATAATGTAAATCATTTTAGAATCAAAAGTAAATATTAATTGTTTTTATAATATTTATATATTAAAAATTTTATTTTCTAAAATGTTTTAAAATATGGCTAGAACAAATAAAACTTGAATTATGAAGCAAAAAAAACAAGCTGAAAAACAAAAGAAAAAATTAAAATCAGCTAGATCATTAGCAACAGAAAATACAAAAAGAATGAGTCATAGTGAATTGAAAGATTCTTGATTAATAAGAACAGAGGAAAATCCTAAAGGAA